>ERZ1034917.104-NODE-104-length-81279-cov-205.152307_pt1 | contig 81279 bp, 118 predicted proteins | sample MGYA00520605_ERZ1034917 | MGnify/ENA primary metagenome ERZ1034917 (study PRJEB33766, sample SAMN09781784) | gut metagenome | biome: gut microbiome | host: Homo sapiens | place: Madagascar | study: EMG produced TPA metagenomics assembly of the PRJNA485056 data... | reverse complement strand
GGGGCTTGGACACGACGACGCGTGCGAAAACTGCAAGGTCGGAGAAATCCAAGATAGGCGGGAATACATCGAGTTTGCGGCCGCTAACGTGATCGAGCGCCTGACCGCCGAGAACGCGGCGCTGCGGGAGAAGCAGGCAGAGGCAGAAGCCGAGAGGGACGCGCTGATCGAACAGATAAAAGAACGGCATGACTGTCTGGACTGCAAGCATAACGATTTTTGCAAATTTGACGGTGCGATTTTCTTTGACTGCATGAACTGTGTGACGAAAAATTGTCCATGCGCCGGGTGCTGCGATTCCAGCCGCTGGGAATGGCGCGGATTGCCGGAAGCGCCGGAGGGTTAAAACGAATGGGAATCTATGATGCAGAGTGCAACTGCGTTAGGGCCGACGAAAGGTTTATTTGCCAATGCGTAAAATGCGGGCGTGAGCGGCTCAAAAAGAATAGCATATGCGTTCTGGTAAGAAAGCCATATAGCCCAGCAAAAACGCTTTGCTATATCTGCCAAAGTTGCTACGTGGAAACGATAGAAAAACTTGGGATCATGGAGTAGGAAGGAGACAAGCATGGAACGGCTGACAAATAAACGCGAAGCTGACGCGCAACGAAAAGAGTACGAGCGCCGCCTTGCAAACGGGTATCCGCGGAATATCCCAGAGGAGCGATTTCTGCGCCTTGCGGCCTACGAGAACACGGGGTTTGAGCCGGAGGAAGTAACCGCTCTGGGGAAACTGTTTGATTACGCGCTGAAAGAATCAAAAACGCTGACGGAACAGCTTACATTGCTCAAGCACATCCGCGAGCTTGCCGAGGCCGACAAGGACGGGCGCGTGGTCGTGCTGCCGTGCAAAGTGGGCGATACGGTGTTTGCGCGTCTGGACAACAAGAGTAAATACGTGTGTGAGTGCAAGGTAAAGCAGATCGTCGTTGGCAATATTGGGTTTGTTACTTTTGCACCAATAGGAGCCCCGGAACGAGAATACGACGTATCGCTGAGAGGTTTCGGCAAGACCGTATTTTTTAGCCGCGAAGAAGCCGAGAAGGCTTTGCAGAAAATGGAGGACAAGAAGGATGGCTGAAACATACTGTACCGCATTTATGGAGGACTTGCCGCCTGAAAAGCAGGCTGAGGGTCTGGGCGTTCAGGCCGCCGTAATCCTCGGCGAATGCTTCCGGTGCAAAGACTATGCACGATGCTCCACAGACGAGACGTTCAAGTTCCCGGCAGATGCCGCCTGCATGGTGCGCAGGGATATGGTTTTGAAGGAATGGGGATTGGAGGACAAGAAGGATGACTGAACTGAAACCGTGCCCGTTTTGCGGGGGAGAAGCACTTCTTGAACCGTACAGAGCAAGAAAAGGGTATGAAGCATCAATACAATGCAATCAATGCTTGTGTTCTATGTCCACCATAACCTATGACGAAGAAGAAACGGCGATAGAGTCCGTTACGAAAGCATGGAACAGGAGGGTAAATGATGGCTAAGTTTATCTCAAAATCGCAGATGGAAGAACTGGAAGATGCCTGCGCGTTTGGAATCGAGGGGGCGAACAAACTGCTCAAGAAATATGTCGGAATCCAAGCCAGAGCGTACACGGCGTACAACTACTACGACGAAGATGACAATTTCCTCGCGAACAGCGATGAAGCGGACCTTGACGGGTTGCTTGAAATGGCAGGCGTGGAGGTGCGGCATGGCGGCTGAGAGTGATAAATACATCCTACGTTCCGGCGCAATCGATGCGATCAAGCGGAACGCCGGGACTTTGTATACGAGAGAAGCGGAGTTCTTGCTTCGAAGAGTCATTCTTCTGCTTAAAAATGCTCCCGCCGCCGACGTTGCGGAGGTGGTGCGGTGCAGAGCCTGCAAGCATTTTGTTAACGCGACGATTAACGCTAATGGTTTTCTCATCTGCGACATCAGCGATATGGAGATTGCACCGGACGATTTTTGCAGCTACGGGGAGCCGAAGAAAGGAAAATGAAAATGGGCGTAACAATCAAGTGTAAGAAAACTGGTCGGTATATCGACCTTGGATATAGCGGCTTCATGCGGCTGCGGCGCAAGGTGGCCGAACTCATGGGAGGGCCGTTTTGCAGCCACTACAAAAAATTATACGATGCGCCGCCTCTCATGCGTCCGGATGAGGAAAAGAAGTTCTATACGGAATGGGACACGGAAGCAATCAGGATTGTCCGTGAAAACGACCTTCCCGTAAAGGTCGTGAATTTCCTGCTTGGAAGCGACTGCGATGGAAAAATCAGATACGGAGCCTGCAAGGAGATCTTGAAGGTCATCGGAGACTACGACGACAACATCTGCTACGGCTATGCCGGCCGGAGCGACTGCGCGATGTTCCGAGACTTCAAGTCGATCTTGCAGGACTGCGTGGAGAACAAGTGCGACATGGTCTGGGATTAGGAGGATGGGAAATGGATGCTGTTGAATTTTTGAAACAGTTTAATCGAATGTGTAAAGCATACAACGATGATGGGTGTAAGGAATGTCCTGCTTATAAGTATCGTTGTGGAGAAGAATTTGATGAACAGGAAGAAGATGGTGTTTCTATCGTAGAGCAATGGGCAAAAGAGCATCCTGTTAAAACGAGGCAGAGCGAGTTTTTGAAGATGTTCCCGAATGCGAGAATTGAAAGTGACGGGATGCCCTCTATTTGTCCGATCGTCGTAGATAAAAGATGCCACAATAAAGACGACGATGCTCTATTCTGCCTTGTGAGAGACGAGGAAGAATGCAGAAAATGCCGCCGTGATTTTTGGCTGGCTGAAATTTCGGAGGGCAAAGCGTGTGAGTAAGAGCTATTTGGAGTTTCTGAAATCAAAAATCGAGACGGCTCCGGTGAGTGGCTTTTCCGTTCTGGAGGAAGATATCAATCCGGCGCTGAAGCCGCATCAGAGGGACGCGGTGCGCTGGGCGCTGCGCGGCGGCCGGAGGGCGCTCTTTGAAAGCTTTGGATTGGGAAAGAGCGCGCAGGAGCTGGAATTCTGCCATCATGCGGCAAAGCGCGAAGGGAAGCCGGCACTGATCGTGCTTCCGCTCGGCGTGCGGCAGGAGTTCAAGCGCGATGCCGTACAGATTCTCGGATACGAAGAGCCGGTTTATGTCCGGACCATGCAAGAGGTACGGGAGAACGCTGGCGCAGAGATCATGCTCACAAACTATGAGCGTGTCCGGGACGGGGATATTGACCCGACGTACTTCGCGGCGACAAGTCTGGATGAAGCATCCGTATTGCGTTCCTTCGGAAGCAAAACGTATCAGACGTTCTTGCAGAAGTTCAAGGGTGTCAAATATAAAATGGTCGCAACGGCCACACCGGCTCCAAACAGGTATAAGGAGATCATTCACTACGCCGGATATCTGGAGGTCATGGACACAGGACAGGCGCTTACGCGGTTTTTCAAGCGCGACAGCACGAAGGCGAATAATCTGACGCTGTATCCGCACCGGGAGGAAGAATTCTGGCTATGGGTCAGCTCGTGGGCGCTGTTTCTGGGAAAGCCATCTGACCTTGGATATTCGGACGAGGGATATGAGCTTCCGGGGCTTGAGGTCCGAACGCATATTGTGCATGACGATTTCGGACGGATCGCAGATCGAGACGGTCAGGTGAAGATGATGAACGACGCGGCGACGAATCTTCAAGAGGCATCGCGGGAAAAGCGCGAGACGATTGCTGCGCGCGTACAGATGGCGAAGGAGATCGTTGACAGTGATCCGGAGGCAAGCTTCATTCTCTGGCACGACCTTGAAGCGGAACGACATGAAATCCACCGCGTGATGCCTGATGCTGTAGAGATCTACGGAACAATGGATTACGACGAGCGCGAACGGCGCGTCATTGATTTCTCCGACGGAAAGATACGGCTCTTCGCCACGAAAAAAGAACTTTCCGGTCAGGGCTGCAACTTCCAGAGGCATTGCCACAGAATGATCTTCGTCGGGATCGATTATGAATTCAACGACTTCATTCAGGCGATCCACCGCTGCTACCGATTCTTGCAGACGGAGAAAGTCATTGTGGACATCATCTACACAGAGGCGGAGATACCGATATGGGACGTGCTGCAAAAGAAATGGAAGCAGCACGACTATATGCAGGGTCAGATGCGTGAGATCGTAAAGAAATACGGTCTTTCCGGAGACCGCATGAAGCAGGAAATGGCCAGAAGCATAGGAGTTGAGAGAGTGGAGATCAGAGGAAAGAACTGGATCGCGGTCAACAACGACTGCTGCGAGGAAACGGCGAAAATGGCAGATAGCAGCATAGATCTGATCGTCACGTCCATCCCGTTTTCCAATCATTACGAATACACGCCGAGCTATAACGATTTCGGGCACAACGAGGATACGGAAAAGTTCTTTGAGCAGATGGACTATCTGACGCCGGATCTTCTGCGCGTGCTGAAACCCGGACGAGTATTCTGCTGCCATGTCAAAGACCGCGTTCTCTTCGGCAATGCAACGGGAACGGGTATGCCGACGATGGAGTCGTTCCACGCCATGTGCATCCGGCATTACATGGAGCATGGCTTTGCGTATTTCGGCATGATAACAGTCGTCACGGACGTAGTGCGTGAGAACAACCAGACATACCGGCTCGGATGGTCCGAGCAGTGCAAAGACGGAACGAAAATGGGTGTGGGCTGCCCGGAGTATATTTTACTTTTCCGGAAGCTCCCGACGGACCGGTCGAAGGCATACGCAGATGAGCGTGTTTCCAAGACGAAAGAGGAATACACGCGCGCGCAATGGCAGATCGATGCGCACGGTTTCTGGCGAAGCTCCGGAAACCGGCTTATCACGAAGGACGAGCTGCTTCACGCGGATACCGGAAAATTGCAGGCGCTTTACAGAAAGTACAGTCGCGACAGCGTTTACAGCTATGACGAGCATGTGAAACTGGCAAAGGAACTGGATGCGGACGGGCATCTTCCAGCCACGTTCATGGTCGTAGCGCCCGGAAGCTGGACAGATCAGGTATGGGACGATATCAACCGGATGCGAACGCTCAACACAACGCAGAGCCAGCGGCGGAAAGAGAACCATGTTTGCCCGTTACAAATAGACGTCGTGGACAGGCTCATAAACCGGTACAGCAATCCGGGAGATTTGGTGCTAGACCCGTTCGGCGGGCTTGGGACGGTTGCACTGGAGGCCATCAAGGCAGGCAGGCGGGGATATACCATTGAGCTGAACAACGACTATTTCCGGGATGCGGTTGGATATCTGAAGGAATACGACGAATCTCTGCGAAGCGACAATCTGTGTCTCTTCGATGTGGTTTGAGACGAATTCCAAGGGGATATAAGAAATCGAAAACAGCGGGGTGCAGTTTCATGCGCTCCGCTGATTTTCTTTCCTGCTTTGGTTGACATAAAATTGTACAAAAAACATTTGTTGCCGCTTGTAGAATGAGAATTAGGAGGGGATACACGATGAACGACAAACGGAGCACAGTTCGGATGCGGTATACGGGAAAGGCCGGATACCACGGACTCAGGCACGGAAAGGTCTATGCGGTCAGCATCGTCAGCATGTACGGAAAGTTTTGGGTAGAGGTCGGAGAAAATGCCATTGCGTATGTTTCGCTCACGATGCTCTGCCGGAACTGGGCAGATGTTTAGAAGGAGGAATGGTATGAACGACTGTGAGAGGATCGTTGCCTACTGCAAGGAGCATGGCTCCATCACGCAGCTGGAAGCAACGCGTGAGCTGGGGAATACCCGTCTCGGCGCAAGAATTTGGGACTTGAAGCATCGCGGATATGAGGTCACGGACGTATGGGAGAACGGAACGGACAGGTTCGGAGACGCGACGCGGTACAAGCGATATTTCGTGAAGGAGGCAGCGAAGCGTGTCGGATCACTGTGAGGGATGTGTATGGTGGGAGGACTTCACATGGGCCTGCTGCAACGGAGACAGTCCGCATTGCGCAGATTTTGTAAACTGCGGATGTGGTTTTTTTGAACGGAAGGAGGACGGCGAATGCCGGAGCGAAAAAGAACAGAAGCCGTAACCGCACGGGAGGAAGCTGCGGCGCCGCAGAAAACGTGCATGGGATGCGAGTCGTGGGAAAAGTTCAGCTGCTTCAACGCGGAAAGCCAGTTTTTTGGTGGTTCGGTTGACTGCGGGTGCAGATTTTACAAGAGGGAGGCGAAGGAAAAGTGACGCAGATGGAGAGTACAGCGGAAAAGCCGATGGCACAGGCCAATGCATTCATGAATCGGGATGCAGAGGTAAAACAGGCTGAAAACGCCGTGGAGCATCCGACGCATTATTGTCAAGGCTCCATTGAGTGCATTGACGCGCTGAACGCGATGGTCGAGGGATGGGATGATCCGGTGGCGGCGGTGCTGGCATGGCAGACGGTCAAGTACATCTGGCGGCATCCGTTCAAAGGGAAACCGCTAGAGGACATCCGGAAGGCACAGTTTTATCTTGCACGGATGGAAGAGCGATATCTGGAAAGCGAGGCAGAGAAGAAGTGAAAGTGTTTTTGACATTCCTTGCGGTATTCTCGGATATCGTGTGTATGGTCGGCGGGATCATATTTCTGAAAGCCGGATACAACTGGAGAGGATTCCGCAGCAGCCGCGAGATGGTGTGCTACGCCGCCGTGGGGATGTCGCTTCTGGCCGTTTCAATCGGCGGGATACTCCTGCTCCTGAACGGCATGTGACTGTGAGGCCGCAGAAGCGCCAACAGGGCGAATTTTGAATTCGACGATAAAGTTCACGTCAAAGAGTACAAACGCGGCGCTTGGCCGCGCAGGCGGCTTGACGTGGGGTAAATTAGAAAACGGAGGATTGGAAATTGCTGAATGATGTTTTATTGCAGGGCCGGTTCGTTAAGGACCCGGAGCTGCGCAGAACGCAGGCAGGGGACGCGGTAACGTCCTTCACACTGGCCGTGGAACGGGATATCCCGAACAGAGACGGAACGAGGGAGACGGACTACATCGACTGCGTGGCATGGAGAAAAACGGCGGAATTCGTGGACAGAAACTTCACGAAGGGGAAGATGTCCATCGTGAAGGGTCGGCTCACGATCCGGAAGTTTGAGGACAAGGACGGAAATAAGCGCTCCAAGGCCGAGGTCGTGGCGGACAGCGTTTATTTCGGCGAAAGCCGGAGCGGCGAGAATCCGCCGGTTCACGAGAAGATGGCAGAAAAGGGGACGACGCAGGTCGAGGAGGTTTTCACGCAGATCGATGAAAGCGGACTGGATCTGCCGTTTTGATGGAGCAGGGCGAATATGGGTGAAAAAAGGTATTATTGGCTGAAACTCTATTCTGATTTCTTTTCAAGTGTCCGAATAAAAAAGCTTCGGAAACTCGCAGGCGGTGACACTTACCTTACGATTTATCTCAAAATGCAGCTTCTCGCCATGCAGCATGACGGTATATTGCGTTGGAGCGGCGTGGAGGATGACTTTGCAGCTGAGCTTGCGCTTGAACTCGACGAAGAGGTTGACAACGTAAAGGTCACAATGGCTTATTTACTGAGCTGCGGTCTGGCAGAAACGGATGACAATGTGAATTTCTTTTTCCCGTTTGCCGTTTCAAACGTCGGCTCCGAGGGAACATCCGCACAGCGTATGAGGTATGCCCGTAAGCTGGCAAAACAGAACGCAGGAACCGAAAACGTTCCATTAGAAGCGAACGATGTGCGCACATTGTGCGAACAGCGTTCTATAGAGATAGAGATAAGAGATAGAGATAGAGATAGAGATAAGAGAAAAGATAAGAAGAAAGATACAGAGGATATGTGCGCGGAGCCGGAAAAATCCGCCTCCACGCCGCCGGTGATCTCGCTTATCCTGCATGATAACTCATACTTCGATGTCACGAACGACGATTACGTCAAATGGAAAGAACTGTACCCGGCTGTTGACGTTATGCAGGAGCTTCGGAAGATGGCCGGATGGTGCGACTCCAACAAAACTAAGCGAAAGACGCGGCGCGGGGTACGGGCATTTATTACGGCATGGCTTGCGAGAGAGCAGGATAAGGGCGGCAGTTCCAGAAAAACAACGCAGTCCCTGAAAAATGCCGTACCAACTGAATACGGCTCACCGGAGGATTTCTACAAATGACGCTTGGGATGGATGAACTCATGAAGCTGCGTGCACAGAAGCAGGCGGAAGCCCCTTACATCCCGGATGAGGACAACAGACGCGGATATGCGGCGCTCATGCGGAATACCACAAAGAAGGTTCCTACGGACTTGTCGAACACAGAAACCGGCAGCGATGGATTTCTTTACTGCACGATCTGCGGAGGAAAGCGGCAGACGAAGGTCGATCTTCCGGACGGAACAACGATGAACGTACCGTGCCTCTGCAAGTGCATGATGGAAAAATCCGAAGAGAATGGCCGGGTGCAGGCAGAAAAGGAACGCGCGATGGAGATCGAGGGGCTGAGAGCGGACGCTTTTTCCGGAATGGATAAATGCATGGCCGGTTTTACGTTCGCGTCCGATGACCGCGCAAACCCAAAGGTATCCGCAGGAATGCAGAGCTATTGCGAGAATTTTCCAAGACTCCGGAGAGACGGAAAAGGGATTCTACTTTACGGAGATGTCGGGACGGGAAAGAGCTTCTTCGCGGCGTGCATCGTAAATGAACTGGTTTCCAAGGGATACAGATGCCGCATGACGACCTTCTCGCGGCTTACGAACCAGATCAGCGCGATCTGGAACGGGAAGATGGATTTCATTGACGAGCTGGCCAATCTGGATCTGATATCCATCGACGATCTTGGCGTCGAGCGCGACACAGAGTACATGAACGAGCATATCACGACCATCGTCGATACGCTCTATCGGGCAAAGGTCCCTATGGTCATTACCAGCAACTTTTCCCCGCAGCAAATGACGGAAGAATGCGAAATCCGGAGAAAGCGGATCTATGACAGGCTGCTGGAAAGATGCCATCCGGTCATGATGGTCGGAGAAAGCCGGAGAAAGAACATGGGCCGGAACGACTACAGGGAAATGAAATCACTGCTGGGGGTGTAAGACATTTGGCGAAGATGCCGCAGCACTTTGACAAAAGATGTCCTTGCACGGCGGAATGCGCGAAGAGAAGCGCGGAATGCCGGAAGGATTGCAGGGAATATGCCGCATATGAAGAAATGAAGCGGGCGGAATATGCAAGAAAACTCAAGAACGAGCAGGAACGGCGTATCCGCACTGGCGCTTCGGAGGCGCAGAAAAGCCGCGCCAGAAAGCGCCAGCGCGACGCAAAGGCGGCCGGAGGGCGTATACGATGAAGGAATTCAAAATCGTCCGCGCCTTTGACGGGAAGGTCATGATGGCGACGGAACATGAGTCGTGCGTCTATGACGATGATACGATCCGCTCCATGATGAAAAACGGGTACAAGGCATATATGGACGGCCGAGTCTACCGGCCGTCAGATGGAGGAAAAAGGAATGATTCAGGTAGGACAAACCGTAAAGCAGTTCGTTAATTTTTCGCCGGATAAAATGGAAAGCCGGCCTGCAGACAAGGAAGCGCTCTACGGAACAGTGATCTATGTACATCCCAAGAGACGCTTTTACACGGTAGAATTCACCATGTGGAATGGAGGCAAGATCCGCGCGTGCTTCCGGGAGGGCGAATGATGGGCATGACCTTCGCACAGAAGCAGAAGGAACAACTGCAGGAGTACCTTCAGATCGGGTTTGAGGCGGGCTGCCAGAAATACGCAGATCTGTACGGTGCGGCTCTTGCAATGGATGGATACGGTCCGGAACGGCTTTACAAGCTGGCCGTGAAGGTCGCGGAAATGGATGCAGAACTCGGAGATGCATGGGGATGCGGGAACGAATCCGATGTTTTGCAGGAAAAACTTGACCGAATCCTGAAAAAGGGGTACGGAGAACGTTTTCAGCCGTTTTACGCCAGAAACGAGCATATCAAAAAATTCAATTACAAGGGGAGAAAAGCATGATGAACAGCGCGATTGAGAAAGGTTTTGCGGGCTTGGAGGCGGCAGAAACCGGAAGCAAAGCCTGCGCATATTGGAGCGGTTTCCTGGACGGCATAAATGCGCAGATGTCGGACATTGTGAACGGAATTGCGGACAGCGCCGTTTGCAAGATGCTGGCAAATATTGATATTTCGGACAGGCGTATCCCAGTTATGCTGGAGAATGGCGCACGGATGCCGGTTTACGCGCACGACGCGGACGCGGGAATGGACCTGTTTGCAGCAGAAGAAAAAATCATACTGGCACACTCGCGCGGTACGGTGCGGACGGGAGTGCATATGGCCATCCCGGAGGGTTACTTCGGAGCGATCCGCGCAAAGAGCGGACTTCTGAAATCGTTCGGTATCTTATGCTCCGGGACTGTAGACTCCGGATACACGGGGGAGATCATGGTCACGCTGGTCAATACGAGCGGCGAGCATTATGAAGTCGCAGAAGGAAGCAAAGTCGCGCAGATGATCCTGATCCCATTCCAGCACGCGGCGTTCAAGCGGGTGGAGAGATTGGATGAAACACCGCGCGGAGATCACGGATTCGGGAGCAGCGGAAGATGACATGGGACGAGATGGACGGACTTGAACGCGCAATGTCGTTCAAAAAATTGCAAAAACTGTTTCAAGAAGCCATGGAGCGCGAGCATGAAAGACTCGTATCCGAAGCGAAAGAAGCGCAAACGAGTCCATTCCCTGATCTCGTGGATGAATCAAAATTTCAGTTCGGATACGGGAGACCAATGCAGATCATCCCGGATGGTGAATGGAAACTGATAAAATCACTGAAAGCGGGTGAAAAGCGTGAAAGGTGATTACTACCAACGCGCCACGGCATTTTTTGAGAGCTATTTTGAAGTCCCTGCGTCATATTATGAAAAGGGAACGGTGAGGCTCAAGACGGAAGCGATTCGGGACCTCATGGAACAGCTGATAGAACAGCAAGTGTTTGTCGATGAAAAGGATATTCGGCGGGAAGCGCTTCTGGACTACGATGTGGTGCTTCCGACTTTGTAAACGGGTCGAAATGTAGAAGAGGGGGTCGGAATTGAAGAGGAACACAAAAATCAGGGTGTGCAGCTATGCGAAAAGGAAAGACGGAAGCCTGATTGCAATTGAAGATCTCCATTACGAAGAACGGCAGGCGTTTGCAACAAAGGCCACGCTTGCGTTCATGAACGAGCTTTACGCAGGGAAAGCGAAATTCTTCGATTGTAGCAGCGCTCCGAACGGATCGGTACATGCGCCGTGAATGAGATATGACACGAAAATATGGGAAACGCGCAGCGGTTAAGTTTGCTGCGCGTTTTCATTTGCGGTGGAATTGTAGGCTGCTGGGGTATGGCCCACCGGACGTCAATAGACTACAATTTTAGGTATGGAGATAAAAAGTCAGATTTCATAGCGGTATACGATGGAAAGAAGCATGTTTTTCTTATCGAAAGTGCAGGTGTCGATGATGCGTTTGACGGCGTCGTACTTTTTCGAGATTGGGGCGTCGGATTCCAGCGTTTCCAAGGTACGTTTGATGGAATCCTTCATGGAAACCTCAGTGGATGCGCCGGACGCGGATTCTATGGTGGACAGCTCCGCGTCGATCTGGTCGATCTCTTTCTGGATGGATGCCTTGATTGCGGCGTAGTCCTCAAGTGAGTCGATGCCGTTCATGTAGGCATCGCGCGAACGCACGAGGCGCGACAACATGCGGTCACGGTTGCGGCGGAGCTGGCCGGCGCGCGTGTCCTGCGGCTTGGGTACGTCGATGATCTGGTAGGAGATTTCAGAAGAAAACGAAAAATCGTGACGCAACTGCTGGATAAAGGATTCCTCGATCAGCTCCACGGCAATGTGCTGCGAGGTCTTACACGAACCACGCGCATAATTGTTGCACTTCAAAAAATGCGGCTGGGACCAGATAAGGGTCGCACCGCAGGATGCACAGCGGACGATGCCGCAGAGCCAGTGCTTGCGGTCGGAGGATGGACGGCCGTGGTATGCCCATTGGGATTTCAACTGCTCGACGCGGAGCTGGGCGGCCTCCCATGTCTCTTCGTCGATCAGAGGCTCGTGAGCGCCTTTGGCGCAGATGATGTTTTCGTTATGGAAGTCCCGGCGGGTACGCCCGGAAGGATTCCAGCGAAGCTTTCCGATGTAAACGGGATTGCGGATGATGTATTCCACTGTGCGGTTTTCAAATCGGCTCCCGCGATGCGTTTTGATGCCTCTGGAATTCAGGTCCTGCGCGATGGGGTAAAAGCCCTCGCCGGAAAGAAAACGATGGAAGATCTCTTTGATGAGTTCCGCTTCCTCTGGGACGGGAACAAGCACGCCGTTTTCGACCTTGTAGCCGAAGGAAGCGGTGGATTGCAGGACGCCGTTCTTCGCGTTGACGGTCATGGAGCGCTTGACCTCTTCCGAAAGACGGACGGAATAGAATTCGTCCATCCACTCGATGATGCGCTCGATCAGACTTCCAAAGGGGCCGGCGATCAACGGCTCGGAGACGGAAATCACGTCAACGTTGCATTTTGAGCGGAGAATGGATTTGTAGAAAATGGACTCTTCCTGATTCCGGGCAAATCGGGAATATTTCCAGACGATGATGACGCTGAAGGGATGCACGGGGTCCTTTGCGGCGGCGATCATGCGCTGAAAGCCGGGACGTTTATTTGCCGCACGGCCAGAAATACCATCGTCGTGGAAAATGAATTCGCTGGGGAGAAGCATATTGTTTTTCGCGGCGTATTCCTTCACCTTTTCAAGCTGAGACTCCGGGGAAAGGTCGGTCTGATCCTCTGTGGAGACGCGGATATAGGCAGCCGCGACGGTCAAATCAGTGTTTGCCATGCGCTTGCACCTCCGAAAGCTTCTGGATGGCTTCGTCGCGTTCACGCATGACACGCAGGAACTCCTGCTTCAGGGCATAGAAAGTATCGGCGCAGACTCCGAGACGAGGTGCAAGACGAATGTTCTCGTCCAGACTGTCCAGAACGGCTTTATCACGTTCTCTGTAATTGCTCAAAGAAAAGACCTCCAAAAAAAATATGTAACGGAGTTAAAGAAAAAAATCACTTTTTACGAAGGAGCCGGAAAAGAAACCCACAGATAGACAGGAATGACGCGGCAACCAGTCCAATCGCGATCCATGCAAGAACACTGCCGTTTCCGTTCCGAATAAGGCCGTCGGTTGGAACGCTGGAATCCCAAATGATATAGAAAAGAAGCGTAAACACAAGGACTGCGCAAAGGCCGACAAGCAAGAAAACGGTATATCTGAGTCCTTTGTTCTGAGACCGGAGCATCTCGGTCGTCTCTTTCTGGTGCTCGGTATCACAAATTGCCACGTTCAGAGCGCCCTTGATTTCAGAGAGCCGCGTTTCCTTTTCATGGTTTTGCAGTTCCAGGCCGTGAAGTTTCTCAGCAATCTCCGGTGCGCATTCGGAAGAAGCGGATAGGCCGAATAAATCGTCGATAGACAGGTCAAGCGATTTGCAGATGGCTACGGCGTAATACAGCTTCGGGTCGGTCTGGGAGCCGTCACAGAGACGGTCAACAGCGGACTTAGAAACGCCGGAAAGCGCGATCAGGTCATTGTTCGTATAGCCCTTCGCGGCCTTGGCGCGCTTGATGCTGGGCTGAAATTCCGCGATATATGGGGCTAACTCCTGAATTGCACTCATTGGGTATAACCTCCATCGTATGATTTCGCGATTTTCACGGTTTTCACAGAAGATAGGTGTGAAAATCGCAATAGATGCGATAAAAACGCAAAACTGCATCTGTACGGATCTCTGCGCTTCTGCTACGATGTAGGTGTAGCAGATCGGTGGACAAATGAGGCGGTCTGACGTAAGGCTCCGCCGCCTGTGCCAGAGGCGGCGGGGCTGACGAAGTACCATAGCACAAAATAAGTCCGATAAACGGGATGAATCTGAATTTGTGCTATAGAAAAATGAACTGGAAATTTGTGCAATATGAGCGATTGCATTTTTGAAACGTCCGTTCTAAAATATAAACACGGGATAGATATCTGGAAACGAATGAAACAGGAAAGGATGCATGGTACGATGAAGTCTGGAAAGGAAGCAGCAGTGGACATGAACGAAGATCTTATAGAGGTGCTGATGGAAGTAAAGGACAGAAAGCGGTTTATTCGGTTTCTGAGTTTTTGTGTTCCGCTTCTGAATAGAGACGAGCCAGTTCGAGCAATTTGGAACGAGTGGATGCGGAAAGCTGGCTGAAAATATGGACCATTTCCACAACCTCGGCGTCGTTACTGACGTCGGGGTTGTTTTTTTGCGCTTGCGCACCGCCGATCAGTTCCTCTTCGGAGACACCGAAATATTCGCAGAGCTGAATGATCGTCCGGGGCTGCGGCGTCGTTTTCCCATCGGCCCAATTGCGGATCGTCGTTTGCGAGCAATGCAGGTCATTTGCCATCTTGTAAGCGGACAAGCCGCGCGCACGCATCAGTTCTTTCAGTTTTTGTGAAAATTCCATAAAAAGATACCTCCAAATTTGGATAGCGTTTTTACTCCAATAGGGTTGCATATGCGTCAATAATAGTGTAAAATATGGAGCATAAGACAAGCCCAGATAATCAAAGCACGTTATGGTGCTTTGACTGGTTGGCGGAGTAATTCTGTATTGGACGTTCAGAATTTTACTACTCCAACTTGTGCTTTGTCAAGAGGAAATGGGGGTGAAATTGTGAACTTTTCTGAAACACTGAAAAGATTGATGGAAACGAAGGGGGTTTCCAAGTACAGACTTGCGAAGGATCTCGGCGTCAGTCAGTCGTCAGTGGCTAATTGGCTTTCCGGAAGAAAGCCACATCCATTCATGGTAGACAAGGTTTACGCCTATTTTGGCCGTTCGGTTACAGAAGTCAGCCCCGGACGTGGAAAGACAACGGGAGATTGAGGTACGAAGCCGGATGGATGGGAGGAATTATGCCGTACTTGAAGGGAAAACAGTCGGTTTTGATCCGGAAGCACTTTGAGGACCGCGAAAGCTGGCTGGAAGGGCGGCGGGAGTTGGGAATCGGAGGCTCAGACGCGGCGGCGGTATGCGGGCTTTCTCCGTGGACATCACCTGTAGAGCTATGGAAGATCAAGACTGGGCAGAAAAAGGCCAAAGATCTTTCAACCAACGCGGCGGTGGAACGCGGCGTTCGGATGGAGCCGGCGCTCCGGGAGCTGTATGCGGCGATGAATCCGCAGATGGAAGTGAAGCATTATCCGTATGACATTCTGTCACAGCTCGAACGGCCGTGGCTCACGGCGACACTCGACGGAGAACTGACCGATGAGAACGGGCGGCAGGGGATCTTGGAAATCAAGACCGGCCAGCTCATGAAAAAGGCCGACTATGACAAGTGGGCGGACGGAAATGTGCCGGTCTACTATCTGACACAAACCTGCTGGCAGCTGCTGGCTACCGGTTGGGATTTTGTGGATCTGTTCGCGGCGCTTCAGGATATACGCGGAGACTGGTCGATCAGGACAAGGCGTATCGAACGCGCCGACCATGAGGAGGACCTTGCGTGGCTGCTGGATAAGGCAGAAACGTTTTGGGGCTATGTGCAGAAGCGGCAGATGCCGCCGATGACACTGAGTTTATGAAAAATGGAGGGACAAAAATGATCGTAGAGGTGAAATTTTTCCGCAAGAGTGCGATGGCTTACGTCGGACGGGGGTACAGCTATGACACGGAAATGCCGTTGAAGGTCGGCGACCGTGTGATCGTTCCGGCGGGCGGAGGAAAGAACCGGGCAATCGTTACGGCGGTGAACGTGCCGGAGGAGAGCGTCAATCCGGATTATTTCCCGCTGAAAAAGATCGAAGAATATGACGTGCCAGAGGTGGATGGCTGATGGAAACCACCGAGATCCGGATGATAACCGACCTCGACAAGGCCATTCCACAGAGTCTGGACTTCAACTTTGAGGAAGTCAAGGCGTGGCTGGCGAAAAATCTGGCGGCGTACAAGTCGATGGTGGTCACGGAGGAAGCCATCGGCGCGTCAAAGGCCGACAAGGCGAAGATCGCCAAGATCAGCAAGGCAATATCCGAGCAGCGCATCGCCATCAAGAAACGCTATCTGGAGCCGTACAACGTCTTTGAGGCGCAGATGAAGGAGCTTTCCGGCATGTGTGACGAGGCGGCAAAGAACATCGACGTGCAGATCAAGGCGTTCGATGAAAAGCGGAAGGCCGAGAAACGCGAGACGCTGAGAGGCTATTTTTCTTCCGTCAACACACAGGCGTGGCTTTCGTTTGAGCGGATCGAGAATCCGCGCTGGATGAATGTGACCTATGACGTGGAAACGGCCAAGGCAGACATTCAGACGGCTGTGACGGCCATCGGCGAGAACGTCACGACGATCACAGAGTCCGGCGGCGAGTTTGAAAACGAAATGCTCCTGGAATACCAGAAAACGCTGGACCTCGGAGCGGCCATGCGGCGCGGCAGCGAACTGAAACGCATGAAGCAGGAGCAGGAAGCCAGAAGGGCTGCGCAGGAGGCCGCTGAACGCGCGAGACGGGAAGCACAGGAAAAGGCGGAACGGGAACGTGCAGAGCGCATGGCGCAGAAGAAAGTAGAAACAGAGGCGGCAGAGCGTGCGGAAAAGCTCCTGAACGCGGAGATGGCTCCGGAGCCGGTGCGCGTGGAAGAACCGCAGGAAGCTGAACAGGTGCTGGATTTCCGGTGCTTCGTGACGAAAAGCCAGATGATTGCACTGCGGGATTGGCTGAACGCCAACGGGATTCGCTTCTGCCGCGTGCCGAAATTTGGAGATTGAAAAGGGAGGAACTGAACGATGAATGCAGCAAACAGACTGACGCCCAGTGCGCCGAAGCAGACGTTCTCAAGCGCCATCACGTCGAACGCGATGCAGGGCTTGATCCAGAAGTCTTTGAAGGATTTCAAGGCGGTGGCGAGATTCACGTCTACGATGATCTCCGCCGTAAACGCATCCGATCAGCTGAAAGCCTGCGATCCGGGGAGCGTCGTGGCGGCGGCGCTTCGCGGCGAGGGCATGGGACTGAATCTCGGAATGGGATATTACCTCGTTCCGTATGGACAGACGTGTACGTTCGTCATTGGCTACAAAGGCCTCATTGCGCTGGCGCTTGCGACCGGTCGGTATGAAGATATCGACTGCATGGATATTCGCGAGGGCGAATATAAGGGCAGAGACCCCCGTACCGGAAAGCCGAAGTTCGATTTTAACGTCTACGAAATGGACGAGGACCGAGAGAAAGCGCAGATCATCGGCTACTACGCTTATTTCCAGCTCAAGGACGGCATGTTCCGGTCGGAATTCTGGTCGATGAACAAACTGATCTACCACGCGGAAAAATACGCGCAGGCGTTTGACCGCGAGAAATATGAAAGGTTCATTTCCGGCGAAATGACGGCGGAAGAGGAAGCAAAGATGCGGAAGTCCACGCCGTGGTATGACGTGGGATACGGTCAGGACCGGATGTGCAGAAAAACGGTGCTTCGGAGTCTCCTGAATTCCGGCTATGCGCCGCTTTCCAACGAGGTACGGTATGTGCTCGACAACGACTCCGAGGCAGGAATCATTCCGGACATGCCGATCATCAACGTGGACAAGGCTACCGGAGAGGTGACAGGCACAACGGAGAACCCTCCAGCCATCGAGGCGGTGCAGGAAGAAGAATTCTTTGAAGCTGCGGCGGTGGAAGAGGAACTGACGCGCCGGAAAGATGCCCAGCCGGAAAAAGTTCAGGAAGCAGTGAAAAATCAGCAGAGAACTGCGGCTGCGAGCAAAGCCAGGAGAATCGACACGGAAACCATGGGTGACGGCTTTTTCGGCGGTGGTGAAGGATGAGGCCGATCAACAGCGCGATCATTACAGACCCCAAGGACCCGAAAAGAAAGACCTGCGAAACCATGGTGATCTGGGGAAAGGTCACGCGGGACGCAAAGGTCGAGTACACAAAAGGCTCCGACACGCGGCCTCCGATGCCAAAGGTCACATTCGGCGTGGCATACGAGGACAAACGCTTCATGAACATCATTTCCGTCGGAGAAAGCCCGCAGACGAACATCGCACAGCGCGTAAGAAAGGGCGATCACGTTCTGATCGCCGGTAAATGGTCCAGCAAGGACTATCAGAACAGCGCGGGTGAGAACAAGACATGGACAGAACTTCGGATCGAGCAGATCGACATTCAGAGCGACAGCTATCGGGAGGAAATGGTGGACTGCCTCTGGACAGCGTTTGCAAACGCGATGTCGAAGGGCTATATCCACGACCGGAGCGAATTCATGCGGGCGTTCAACACGGGCTTTGTGGATGCGTTCTGGGAGCTTTGCCAGAACATGCAGGGCGAAGAACCGCAGGAGAACGGAGAAGGGGATTCAGCCGCTGGCGATGATTATGAGCTGACGATTTGAGGTGCTTCGATGGACGAAATCAAAATCGTTGTCAAAATGCCGCCGCGAACGAAAAAAAATCACAGCCAGATCGTTTTTAACAAGAAAACCGGGAAAAGAATGGTCATTCCGTCGAAGCAGTACAAAGAGTATGAGCAGGCGTGTTTATGGCAGATCCGGAAGCCTGCGAAGCCGGTCGATGTGCCGGTCAACGTGAAGTGCGTATATTACATGCCGACGCGCAGGCGGGTCGATCTCTGCAATCTGATCGAGGCGACGATGGACATTCTGGTATTGGCCGAAGTCCTGGCGGACGACAACAGCTCCATTGCGGCGGCACATGACGGGAGCCGGGTCTTATATGACAAGGACGAGCCGCGAACAGAGATCACAATCACAGAATTATACGAATGAAACGGGAGGCAGAAATATGAGATCCGGACGTGAAAATGTGCTGATTTTGGCGGCATTGCCATGGAACAGCGTATACAGGGACGATCCCATTGAAAAACGCACATACGACACGCAGGAGGAAATCAATTTCTGCCTCCAGCGCTGCCCATACGCAGATACGGAGTGCTGCAACTGTCTGGGCGGCGGTACGCACGAAAAGAAAGGCCGTCCGAGTGTCGAAGAAAAGATCGACGTGGAACGGCTGAAGGAAATGCTCCGGCTGAAGGTGCCGCAGAAAAAGATCTGCGAGGAGCTGCGGATCAGCCGGCAGTCGATATACAACTACAAGAAAAAATTGGGGGTGGTTTAGGGTGAAACATTATGGCGATATCTGCAAGATCGACGGCGCGAAGATCGAGGCCGTTGACTGCATTATCGGAGGGTCACCCTGTTAGACAGGATCTGTCTATTGCAGGCAAGCGAAAGGGGCTTGCAGGAGAACGTTCCGGCCTTTACATGGAACAAATCAGAATTATCAGGGAGATGCGCGAAAATGACAGAAAGACCGGACGGACAGGTCAGTTTATTCGACCGAGATACATGGTATGGGAGAACGTCGTCGGCGCGATGTCCAGCAACAATGGCCGCGACTTCGCGGCAGTCCTCGAAGAAGCGATCCGCATCGCAGAGCCGGAAGCCCCCGATATTCCAGTGCCTGACAAGGGATGGCCGACATGGGGGGGATTCCGCGACGTGGACGGACGATGGAGCGTGGCTTGGCGCGTCCTCGATAGTCAATGGTGGGGAGTGCCCCAACGCCGCCGTAGAATCGCGCTTGTCGCAGATTTTGGAGGAACGACCGCACACGAAATACTCTTTAACGCCAAAAGCGTGTATGGGCATCCTGAGACGGGCGGAGAAACGCGGGAAAGATCTTCCGCAGGCGCTGAAAGCGGCACTTCTTGCACAGTCCGCAACAGGGGGGGCTGTGACGGAGGCGGAAAAGGGGCTTTAGTCCAGACGGAAAAGAGTGGCACGCTTGGAACTGGAAATGACCAGACGCTTTTCCAAGGAGTAATCACGCCATGGGATACACAGACGAACCGCATATACGGGCAGGATGGCGTTTTTCCCGCGATTTCTGCAAGAGAAACGGCCGGGATGGACAGACAAAGCATTCTCTGCGTTCCCATCAATGACAAGGCGACACGTTTTTCCGGAGGCGGAGATACGCGAAAAGACGATGGTGCGGGAAACGGACTTGGAGTGGGCCACGACGGAGACCCTTCACCGACGATCACGGCGGCGGACAGGCATGGCGTATACTGCGCAGGATTTAAGCTCGGAAATAGCGAACAGGCTCGAAGCATCGGATACTCGGAGGAGTTAGCTCCCACGCTCAACGCAGAGTGCGGAGGGAATAAACCAGCGGTTCTGGATATGAGTCACGCAAACGACGTGATTCGGGAGTGTGGAAGTGTTGTTCCGACGCTTCAAAGCCGGATGGGAACCGGCGGGAATCAAGTGCCGCTGACATTCCAACAAAATGGATTTGGAGACTACAAGCAAGCGGATGTCGCCAGCTCCTGCAAACAGCGCGATTATAAGGACAGCACGGATTTGTGCAATCAATACGGAACTGTGCGCCGGCTTACGCCGCTGGAGTGCGAAAGGCTTCAAAATTTCCCAGATGGCTGGACGGATATTGGCGCGTGGACAGACGAAAAGGGGAAACTCCACAAGGAATCCTCAGACAGCGCTCGGTATCGAGCGCTTGGTAACTCCATTGCGCTGCCGCCGTGGAAATGGGTGCTGAAACGGCTTTGTGCGCAGTATGAGCGCGACGCGACGATGGGAAGCCTCTTTGACGGAATCGGCGGATTTCCGCTGATCTGGATGCAGCTCAACGGATGGAGCAGCGTAAAATGGGCAAGCGAAATTGAACCGTTCTGCATTGCGGTCACGAAACGGCATTTCGGCGATGAAAACGGGGATGGGGATGCGTGGAGGCATCTGACGGGAGGCTGAAATGACGGAAAAAGAGATTGTGTCCGCGATGCGGATATGCTTTACGGAATCGGATGACGGTACGGTATGCAAAGGCTGCCCTGCGGGCGGACGCCAGAATTGTCTTGTGGAGACCATGAAAGAGGCGGCTGCGCTGATTGAAAAGCTTTCGAGCGAGAATGCACGGATGAAAGAGGCACTGATGGGTTCGCCGACGCCGTGCGACGATTACGTGACGGGTTGGGGAAATCCGTTTACAGAAAGCTGCGCGGATGAATGCGAACGGCTGAAGGATTTTCTGAAAGAACGGGAGAATGCATGAAAACGGAAATTTTGAAAATCAAGGGAGATTGGATGGAGGTCGCTTCCGACTGCCGGTCAACGGTCGGAAAGCCACCGCTCGACCATGAGCCGAGCGTGGATTTCAAAAGGAAAATTCTCATTGCGGAGCACAGCCCGATCCGGGATATCTCCGTAAAATGGACATGGCACGGCATCAAAAGCTGGGTAGCTACGCATTGGAGCCGCCACAAATTCGAGAAGTACATCAAAAGCCAGCGCTCAGACCGGACGGGGATACCGCGCGACAAGCTGCCGCAGGACGCGCCTGTTGACTTCACAGGCGAGGCAAACGTGCAAGCCTTAATCGACACCATGCGCAAGCGTTTGTGCCGCCAGTCCTCGCCGGAGACGCGGCAGTATGCCGAGGATTTCAAGGCGGCGCTGCATGAGATCGAGCCGGAAATTGCGGATGTGCTTTGCCCGAGCTGCGTATATCGCGGGGGATGTCCGGAAATGCATCCGTGCGGAAAGGACAAGAGCTATTTTGATGTGCTGATGGAGAAAACCGGCGGGATCGTCAGCTCGACGCATATCGACGAACGCTATGAGGCGTACAACAAACTCTTTTACAGGCAAAGGGGACGTGAAAATGCCTAATGTGACGCAGAACTGCCCGAACTGCGGAGAAAGCATTACGCGGCGGCTCAAGAACGGATACCGGCATATTTTCTGCGGGCCGGAGTGCTACCACGCTTACATGAAAAAGCAGGAGCAGGAACGCGACGCGAAAAAGCCGGAACGTCTGAAAGCGAGAAGATGGGACGGGATCATGATCCGGATCACGGAGCTGCTGCCGGTATTTGCCGAGTTTCAGCCGGCGGTCGGCGCGGTCTATTCGTCGGAAAAGTATCAGTACCGCAGCGAACGGCCGGGATATGTGGTGACGGTGAACGGACACAGGGTGAACGTCCGATGGAACGAATGCATGGAGGTATAGCATGACGGAGAAACAGGAGCTGTATTACACGCTTTATATGTCCGGAAAAACGATGGGACAGATCGCGCTGCAATACAACGTGAATCGGTCTACGGTCTCACGGATCATTTCGCGGGCGGAAAAGCATCTGCAAAGAGCTGACCGGCTGAAAATGCAGGTGGAGGCCGTGCAGAAGGGGGCGGCGGTATGAGCAGGGCAGTCCTTATCAGCATCCGGCAGAAATGGTGCGAGAAAATTGCTGACGGCGAAAAGACGATTGAGGTGCGCAAGACGCGGCCAAAGCTGGAAACGCCGTTTAGGTGCTATATCTACCGGACAAAAGGAACCGTTCCCCATATCATCAATGGGAAATGGGTAAAGATAGAAGTTGGTGGAACGGTCGTCGGGGAGTTTGTCTGCGACAAGATCTATGAACTTGCGCCGCTGAATCATGCGCCGGATGATGTGGAACAGATGGCGTGCCTGACACGGGAAGAAATTGTTCAGTATCTCAGGGGCATCGGCTACGGCTGGCATATTTCCAACCTCAGAATTTACGATCACCCGCGCAAACTGTGGGAGTTTACCGTTCTGCGGAAGACAAAATACGGACTTGCGCCCGTGCCCATCACCCGCCCGCCGCAGAGCTGGCGGTATGTGGAGGAGCTGAAATGACGAACTATGTGAAAGCACCGGCGGACGTGCTGAACGTGAACTGCACCATCTGCTGTCCGAACGGGCATATTCTCGGTGCGTTTGAGGCAGGCGACACGCTCCGGGTCAAGCACAAGGGGAGGCTGCTGACGTTCCGCTCCGGCTTTGCAGAGATCGAGGTCGTCTGTGAGCGGTGCGGAAAGACGGTAGAAATGAAATTGCAGGAGCCGAATCTATATGTGAGGGAGAGACGAAATGAACATTAAAACCGGTGATTATATAGAAAATCTGCGTGGAATTGTCGGCGTAGTCAATACGGTTGGACGACCGGCGGAAAATGAAAACGGCAAGCGATTTGTCTTTGACTGGGATATTTTGTATCCGGAGAAAATGCCCGGAAACAGAGGATTCTTTGAAGGCGACGAATCTGCGCTTTGGAAGCAGTTCAAGCGCGTTGGCACGTATGAAAACCCGTTCCTCAAAGAGCGCATGGGGAAAAAGCCTATTGAGCCGTTTGAACTTATGAAAAAAGACAAGGTCAACGGATATGAGGTGACATGCAATGCGGACGGTACAAAGACCATCAAACGTGGCGTGATGGGGATTCTGGTTCAGGACATTCCGGATAACGCGACGATTGCGCTCAAAATCAATGAGATCATCAATTATCTGAACACGGAGAGACGGTAAATGGTGACAATATACGGGTACAGCGATGATCTGGTCGTGGTCGAGCACAGCGAACACGGAGACCATGAGATCGACTGCTATGACAAAGAGATCCGCTTTCGGTTTACGGATGGAACGGTCATTCTCATCGGATACGGAAAGGAAAATCTCGGCATATGGTACATCGAAAGAGAGAACGTTGGGACAGCGGAGCAGACGCTTTTGATTTGCGAGGATGAAGAGGCCGACCAGCACAGCGACGTTTTCAGCATTGAGGCGGAAATTGAATCACACGATGTCTTGAAGATTGGGAGGTAAAAATGGTAGAAAACAAGCTTTATTTCAGCATTCGCGGAGAATTCGGCGTGCAGATGACGTTTGAGGCAAAGGAAGAAATCCCCTATGAGCTGCTGGCAAGATGCATCAATAAGGACGCCGTACTGCAGCTCCTCTGCATTGAGAAAGCGGGATACACAGCGGAGGACATTCAGGTCATTTCACAGGAGGAGTACGAAGAGAAGTACGGAGGAAGCGACGATGAATAAGAAAACGCAGAAGGCCGTCGCGGCGGTGACGCTGTTTCTTGTGATCTTCCTGCCGCTGGCACTGATGCTGCGCTTAGTCTAGGGAGGACAAAAATGGAGGGCAAATTACAAGCGACCTGTGAGCTATGCAAGTATCGGGAGTACCGGGATGGCTATTTATATCCGTACAGATGCCTGAGAGACAAGGGCAAGACCTATTCCGAAATGGAGTGGTTTTACAAGGTGCTTGCGTATCAGAAATGCCGGGATTTTTGCCCGAAGGAGGCAGTGGAAGATGTCAAGACTGACGAGGCGTAAGAAAAAGAAGGCACGCCGTCATGCTTTCTGGAAAATACATCGCGCGTATGACGTATACGGCGGAGACGAGTATCTCTGGGCTGCGCATGGGAATCCCATCGTTGATATTGTCTGCTCGAATTGCTATCACGACGCGCCTACGGTGCGCGGACATGAAGAGGATACGGACATTTTGAGGTGGGCGCTTTTGAAGAAGAAATGTCCGCACTGCGGATACCGGATGGATTTTTGAACGATGGAGGGACGGAAGATGGCGGGGATTGACCTTGAAAAGGTTCTCGAAGAGATGACGGAAATGCCTGATGAAGAGCTGGAGCGGCTTATGAAATCAATCCGGGAGGAAAACCGCGATGCGCATTCGCCGGACGATGGCTGGAGCGACTATCCCATGGGTACGGCAAAATGGGACGTAACAGAAGAGATCAAACCCGGAATGCAGATCTATTGGGTGACGTGCTCAGAGTGCGGAAGGAAACGGGCGCTCTTCGACTATGTAGACAGCGCGTGGCTCATGCAGGAATATCCCTTCTGCAATTGCGGGGCAAAGATCGTTGGTGTGAACGAGATTTTTGAATTGGAGTGAAAGTATGGACAAATATGTGAATGCGACGAAACTCATTGAGAAAATCGACGGAGAACTTGATCTCTTTCGGAAGGAAGATGGAAGTCTGCCGGAGACGGAAAGGGTCGATGAATTGCTCCGCTTCCGGAACGTGCTTGATACAGCGCCGAGTTTTCCGGCGGCGGAATTCCGGCCGGAAAATGCGCCGCCGGTGACGTTCCGTGGGCGCGTCATTGGGATGCTCAAGAGCATGTATTTTGATAACGCGGAGATCGTGACGTTCAAGAACTACATCGGATTCGAGCTGAAGGATGGAGCGGTGGTTGCGGCGGAGCTGCTGCCGGAGCCGCTGGAAAATTGGGAGGAAATATATGAAAAAGCTGTCCGTGATTCAAAAGAACAATAATCCGCACACGATCTACCGGAACGGCGATCAGGGTCCAGGCGGCGGATATCACGACTACACCGTTATGGATGCAGACGGGAAGAACGTGATCGCACTGGTGCGGTTTCAGAAGGGTGCACGGAATGATCCGAAGGCGCAGACCGGCGTTCTGGATGCGGATCTGCTGGAAATCGTGCGGGATCGGCTGACGGCGTTCAACAAGGGAGAGTTCGCTACGCGGGAGAACGCCTGCGCAATCACACACATTGAGGAAGCCTTGATGTGGATGGCGAAACGGGCTGACGACCGCGCGGAACGCGGCGTGCTGGGGACATATAACAAGTGAATTCCCCCAAGATTTGGACTTGGACGGCGGACATTCAGAAGTAAAAAGAGGCAAAAAATCAGAAGAAAAAAGGAACTGCACAATTTATTCTTGCTTTTTGCGGAGAAGTGTGGTATAATCAGGTAAAAGAATATAGAAATGACGTGCCGCTTCGGGACTGTTTCCATGATTGGAGACGAACGAAGCGGCTTTTTTTGTTGGACGGGAGGAAGCATGAGCGAGTCGGTCAGTGAGCTGGAACAGCAGGAATATTTCACGCAGCTTGCCAGAAAAACCTCCGAAAGCCTTGCAATTTTTTACTGCTGCATCAAATACGACGTTCCGTTCGCGCGCGACTGCGTGCCGCGCGACGACGGGCGCGACAGGTGGCTCTCGTACCTCGACAATCTGCACATCAAAAAGCTCGATGTGAACAAGTCCGGAGAACCCTATGGCTTTCTGGACGGGCTGACGGACATCACGAAGATCTTTGGAGAAGGTCTGAAGGATGGCGAGTTCACCAAGGCCGTTTCCGCAGAGAGAAACGCCCAGACAGCAAAGGCCGGAACGGTAAGGCAGCGGAAGGACTGGGGAACCGGAAATGAAGAGCATCCGTATACGAACGACGACTATGCGGAGTTCGACAGGATATACGCCGTTCTGGCGTCTGATTTGGGCGGAGAAGATGCGCTGAGTGCAAAACAGCAGTTGATCCTGCGAAATGTTTCAAAGTGGACGAAGCAGATGAATGATGCTTCGGATGCTGGGAAGTTTGACGCGGCCAGAAAGCTTTCTGCGATCATTCAGGAGAATTTGGCCAGCGATAATCTGAGAAAACGTGACGCAAAACCGGTAGAAGAGATCAGAATTGACGGTATTACGGAAAGGCTCGAAAAAGCGGGCCTTATGAAAAATGGCAAACCGGTTGATCCGGATAAGGCGTTTGAACTGCTTTTCCATCGGAGGCCAAAATATTCTTACACGAAAGATGCAGCAGAACAGATGCTGCTTGCGATCATCAATACGTCCCGCATAAACGATTCTCTCCCAGAGATATCCACGCTTCCGGACAGCGCAAGGATCAGTGACAATCTCCATGAGTTTGCAGAGGAAGCAAACGAAATGGAAAAAACAGCCTATGAAGGATTCGGGTATGTAAAAATGCCGCCTGTAAAAGGAAAATAAAATGGTTGTTGGCTGGGACAGAGGGTAGCTACCTTTTCTCGCTCCTACACAGTGAGATTACCAGCTTTAACAAAAGTCTGTGTAGGGGAGTTTTGTTATGGAAAAAAGGAATTACTGCGTTTACTGTCATACTACACCGGATGGAAGGGTTTATATAGGCCAGACACAGCAGAAGCCGGAAGTTAGATGGGGAAACGGAAAACTTTATAAAGCGAACCATGAGTTCACATTGGCATGTGCAAACTATGGTTGGGAAAACATCAAACACGAGATCCTTGCGGAAAACCTGACGCGGAAGGAAGCTTACAAAATCGAACGGGAATACATTCGCACGTTTGATGCGACAAATCCACTCAGGGGATACAACATACTTCGTGGGGAGCAGCACAAGGCAGTATGCTGCATTGAAACCGGAGAAACTTTCGAATCTTTGCATGAAGCGACGCGAAAGACTGGGATAAAGAGAGATGCATTGAAATCCGCATGTACTGGAGAATACGCGCAGGCCGCGAGAAAACACTGGTGTTTTCTCGAAAACAGAGATTCTTTCACTATCGACGAGTCAAGAAAGACCGCGCCGGAGAATAAACCGATAATCAATATGGACACCGGAGAAACATATTCATCCTGCAGGGAAGCAGCAAAGAAATATGGGATTTCCGATATGACAATCCGTAAGGTTTGTCAGCACAAGAAAAACTGCTATACTGCCGCTGGATACAGATGGGCTTTCCTTGAAAATTATAATTCAGACAAATCACTTCCGATTCATAAACGGGTAAAGCCTATCATGAATATCCAAACAGGAGAAATATTCAGAAGCGCCCGCGAAGCGGAACACATTACAGGCATCTGCAAATCAAGTATCTTGAAATCCTGTAAAACTGGAAAAGAAATAGCAGGACACGGTTGGAAGTACATCGAGGGGTGATGCAGAACTATGGCGAGAAGAGCTGGTAAGGCTTGGGCGCCGGGTTAGCTGAAATAGGGCGTTGGGTGGATATCAAAACGCGAAGTTGAACAACGCGATTACAGCAGTTTTGAAAATGATTTTTGGTGTCTGCTGATTTGGGTGGGAAGATTTTTCCCAGACATACTGGCAGATGTGCTTCGTGCCGACGATGCAGACTACAAGACACTCGAAATTGTTCAGCGCGTCATGATGCGTGCAAATGCTCGATATCAGGATGTAGCGATCACGGGAACCCGTGGACTGAGCAAGACCTACTCGGAAATGCTCGGCGAGGAAATCAACGGTATTGTTTGGCCCGGAACGCGAGTCCTCTATACTGGTCCGGCACTCAAGCAATTATCTGACATCGGAAGCAAAACGCACGCAGACTTGGCAAAAAGCTATCCGTGCATTACAAAACACTGGCGCATTGCGGCAGAAAGCAAGGACGATTTCAGAATTACCACAGATTATGGATCGTCTTTCTACATAGGAGCAAAACGTGGTGACAACCTTCACGCTGTTATCGCGGAAGAATTTGCGCAGGAAGAACAACCTGCGTTTGACTTCAACGAATATACGACAGTTGCGCTTCCAGCCGTTCGATTGGCTCACAACGTAAACGGCGAAAAGGATGAAAACTTCGTCGCGTACAAAAATCACTCGATCACAAGCGCCGGAAGAAAGCAAAATCATGCTTACATGGTTCGCTGCGAAGTTCGGAAGGGAATGCGGAATGGCGAGAGCAGTTTCCAGATGGACGTTCCGTACCAATGTGTAATTTTGCAGCAGATGCGGCCATATTCGTGGGCGCAGAAGCTGAAATCGAAGCTGACGCCGGAGCGCTGGATGCGTGAGATGGAAAGCCGATACACCGGCGCGGATGAATATCCGATCATTGCGGACGAAAGCCTTTCGGAGAGCTGCTGTCTGCTTTCCATGGAGCGGCAGCACTGCTGCAAATATCCGGGGTGCAAAACGGAACCGCAGGATGTGACCTACATCGTATGCTACGACGTTTCCTACGAGGATGCGAAGAAGAACGCAAAATGCGCGGTCGGCGTATGGAAGCTCACGAAGCAGACGGATTTCCTGAAACGGGATCGGTTTTTGAAGCAGCTGGTATGGCTGGACGATTGGCCACCTCCGGATAACGCCATGAAGCAAGCCAGAAAGCTGAAGGACGTGTGGTATCGGTTCTGCTTTGGCTGCGGAAACACGACCTACATTGCGATAGACGGATGGCAGTACGGCAAGGCGGTCATTGAGGACCTTATGAAAGATCTCGGAGATGGGCTTCCGCCGCTCTGCATTCTCGACCACACGGAATATACGGCGCTGGAGCTGGACGGGGCGCTGCCGGTCATTTATCCCATCAAGGCGGGCGGAAGCGGCGTGACGGACCCAGATGTGGAAATGATCCGGTATGCGCAGACGCAGTTTGACAACCACAATGTACAGCTGCTGACGATGAACACGCGCGAGGGCGTGGAGGCGTACAAGCGGCTTCACAAGATCAAGGACGACGATCTGGATTATCAGATCGCGAGGCCATATCAGAAAACGCGGGAGCTTTCGGGCCAGATCCAGAACCTGAAAGCCGTGCCGTCGGGCGCGGGCTTCAGCGAAAAGCGTATTTCACGGGCGATCCAGCGAGACAGCTGGTCGGCCATCAAATACGGACTGCGGCTGGCGCAGAAACTGGAAAAAGAGCTGGCTTTGAGTGAGATCCGGAAGAAAAGCGATTGGGACGAAATGCTCAAGAGGTATCAGGGACGCGAAAGCGTCCGGAACGCAGGCCCTGCGCAGGGTGCGGGACGCCTTGTGACGCAGAGACGCGGAGGAAGGATTTTTTGAGATGACAGAAGATCAGGCAAAGGTATACCGGCTCTACGCGCTGCGCGTGACGCAGGAGTCCGTGGAAACGGCGATGCGCGAACGGTTCAGCAGGATCGCGCCGGGATACATCCTGATCTATACGGCGGGTGCTCGGCCAGAGGGCGGCATGGAGATCGACGGAGAAAACGTGAAGCGGCTGACGAAGGCAGACGAAGACTGGATCATGAGCTGCGCGACGGCGCTTCTGCGGGAACGGCTGGAAAAGGAAAAGCCGAAAACAATGGAGAATCTGAGCCGGATGATCGACGAGCTGTCAAGCGCGCTGGCAGAAGAACGCAGAAAGCAGGCCGGAACGGCGGAGGATGCGGAAAATGGCGATAGAGACAAGCGAACTGAATAAGCTCCAATACGCCGCGTTCCCGCAGATCTTTGAAAAGCTCCGGACAATGGCGGCAGAAAATCAGGGGATGCCGATGAGCGCGATCTCGACGGCGTTCGCCGGGATCAATGCCGGACGCTACGGGATGGCGAATCCCTACATTCAAAATCGCCGCGTCAAGCAGATCTCCTCGCTGCCGGTCAATTTCACGAAAGACAAGGTCGGCGAGATGCTCACGGCTCCGTATGACAATGAGCAGCCGCTTCGGCAGGTGTCCCACATTCTGGAATACACGGCGTATCCGCTGTTTCACATCCGGAAAACGTACCAGAATCTGCTGACGTATCACAGCTATGTGATGCCGAGAATGGTATCCGGAGCGGATACGAAAAAGGAAGATTTCCTGCGGGAATGGAAACTGACGGAAAAACTCCGGGAAGAATTCAAGCCCAAAGAAAACGCACATCAGATCGTCGGGCAGGTCGGGGTAGAGGGCAAGGTATTCTATTACCCGCGCTACAGCGTGGACAAGAGCCACAACAAGGTAAACTACGCATTCATGCAGCAGCTGCCCAGCGACTGGACGAAGATCACGGGATATAATAACGTTTCCAAATATACGGTCGCCTTCAATATGATGTACTTCCTGCAGCCGGGATGCGTGCCGGAACAGTTCGGAGAGCTGTTTCTGCCGTATCTGTACGACTTTGGAAGCGTGGTGCAGAAGCCGGAAGGAACGGGAACAAGCGTTGTTTTTGCGCAGAAAACGCGCATTGACATGCAAAAATTCCAGCGGATTCAGGCGATGGGCGATATGCCGGGGACGCCGGACGTCTATTATCAGAACGGACGATGGTATTACTGGGTCTATCTGCCGGTCGATTCGGTTTTCCCGTTTGAAGCGGACGATGTGAGCCGGACGGCAATCTCGCCGTTCGCGGGACTCTTCCTGAACATGATCCAGCTGGCGCAGATGGAACAGATCCAGCTGGAATTGATCCAGAATCCGCTTGTGAGCCTCCTGCACGGAGAAATTCCCTATCGGGACGACAAAGCAGCATCATCTGAGGATCAATACAAGCTCAGTAACGCCGGACGGCTTCTGTTTGAAGCAATCTGGTACGACATGCTGCAGGCCAACAATACAAGCGGCATCGGCCTGTATCTGGCTCCGGCGGAAAACATGAAGTTGGAGAGCCTTTCGGAGGCTCCGTCGGCCATGGACATTGTGAAGCAGGGCTACAGCGACACGATGAGTCAGGCGGGTATGGGCGCGATCATTCCACTGGGAGACGATCCGAAGGCAGGAACGGCGCAGATCTCGCTTCAGATCGAAAGTAAGTTCATGCAGACGGTCTACCGCGATTTTGAGCGGATGATGAATGCCATTATCAAAAAGCTCAACCTCAAATACGACTGGAAATTCGTCATGTTTGGAGATATTGCGGAGGACGAAAAAACGCTCGAACGGTGCATGAATGGGATGGAACACGGAATTCTGCCGGACACCATTCTTTATAACGCGCTGCTTGACCGGTCGATGCTGGACGATCTGTGTTTGTCGGATGCGGTCTGCAACAGCGGTATCCTAGACAAGCGGCTGCCGCTGGTGACGGCATACAACATGAAGCAGGATTCCTCGGGACTGCCGCCGCAGTCTCCCGGACGGCCGAAAGGCGACGGAACCGTGACGGCGGACGGAAGCGAGACGATGATCGACCAGTACGGAGGTACGAATGATTGAATTTCTGACGGAAAAAGATCTTCCGGCGATCAACAAGGCGCTGAACGACTGGAAAAACGTTGAAATTCAGCGGACGAAGGATCTGATCCGCGTGGTGGAGATCAGCGCGAGGGTGATCGAGAAGAAGGAGATCGCGCGGAGCTGAAAAAGAAAATAGAGTGCTTGCGGTAGGATAGTGCCGCAAAGGGGCTGGATAGAGTCAACGACACGGAAACGTGCCGTTGGCTCTTTTTGTTTTTTGCGGAAGGGAGAAGAGAACATGGCTCGGCTGAAGGAACGGTTTGATTTTGAAAACGGCGCACTTGCGGCCGTGCGCGATGCAGCGCGGGATGTGACAGGCGCCTATCAGGATGCGGCAAGAGGGCTGGACACACTCAAGGAGCTGGTCTTGATCGAGCTGGGAATGCCGAAAACGGCGGACGTTCTGCACAGGCTGGCGCATTTGCAGCCGCAGCGCTTTGACGGGGTGGGTGATCTGCTCCACCAGAGGCACATCTTACAGATCTACCCGGCGACCGCAGAATACGCGGACCGGCCGGAAAACCTCGACGAGGTCTTTGAAGCGGCCATTGAAATGCTGCAGAGGATCGAAGATGCGCTCCGGAAATGCGTGGAGGTTTGCGACGGAAACGGGATGTATCCGCTCGGACGCGGGTTTGAAAACCTCCAGATGGAAAACAGCCAGAGCTACGAAAGGCTCCTGTATGCGTGGCAGATGTACTCCGAGCACGAAATGAGCGCGACCAGTTTCGAGGGATGGATCGAGGGACTTTACAGACAGGACGGTGAGTGAAAATGCCGCTGACAAAAAACACCAACGCGCTTGCGACGGGGCAGCTCCGCGTACTGCAAAGGCTGAATCCCTACGAATTCGGCGTGGAGCTGTGGCTGATGCGCGAGGGCGTGAATCGGAACAAATGGGATTATCGGAATCTGGAAAAGTTCTACAAGACGTTTGTAGGGCAGCCGATTTTGATCGCCTACGTTCTGGGAAAGGTCGGAGACGGACACAACAGCCAGCTCCGGACGGACCCGAGAACGGGCGAAAAATACTATTCCTACATGGATGGGACGGCGGAACGCATTGTCGGAACGCTGTCGGATGATGAACGTGATTTTTCCCTCAAGAAGAGGGATGGTCAGACCTGGATCGTGGCAAGGGGAAAGCTTTTCGCTTTCTACGCAAAGGAGGCCGTGGATGAGATCGTGCGAACAGGGCGCATGGACGTATCCGTGGAAACTCTGATCGAGGAAAACCGCATGGACGGAGACATTGAGATTGAGGAGGTCTGGCGGGGACTTGGCGTCACGATTCTGGGTGCGGGCGTTGCTCCGGCGATTCCGGGGGCCAACATCGCTCGGCTTGCCGCGCTGGGAGAAGAGTTTAAGACATTGAAGCTCAAGGCGGCATCTTTACAGAAGGCCCCGGACGGAGAAAACGGACCCGAAAACGGGAATTTACAACACGAAGGAGTGAAAACATTGAAACCTTACAGCAAGAGACAGCTCAAGGAGCTTTCCGCGCGCTACGACGGTTATAAGGTTCTGGCGGCAGGTGAGAAGGACGGAAAGGTCTATGTCTGCCTGATGACGAAGGACGGCGCGTATAAGTCCTACATTCTGGAAAACGCCGCCGAGACCATCGTGCCGGAACGCTTCCAGTCGCTTTCCATCAATGCAGTCGCGCAGTTTGGCGAAGATCAGCTGACAACGGACGCGGCGGATTTTGTGGATGTGATCTGCGGAGAAACGAACACCAAACTGAACGCGGCGGAGAAAAACGTGGAAGCTCTGACTCAGCAGCTGAACAGTGCGAACGCGCAGGTCACGGCAATGCAGGAGTTTGAGAACAAGCGCCGTCTGAACGCCGCAAAGGCAAAGGCGGAGGAAACGCTGCGGAAGTTCAACCTCAACCGGGAGCAGAAGGTCGCAGAAAGCGAAATTTCCGGCATTCTGACCGACATTGAGGCAGGACTTTACACCAACAGCTGCGACAAGGACAAGAACTGGACCGGCGAGGCAGAGGTCGCAAAGGCCGTTTATGCCGTATGCGGAGAGGCCGTCGAGAAGATGGACGCCGAAGCCGCCGCGAAGAAGAAAACCACCTATGTATGGGACAAGCTCGGAAAGAACAGCGAAAAGGACGACGGCTCCATTGCCGGCCTGCTGGACAAGTGGGGCGTCGAAGCCGCTTCCGAGGAATAAGAGAGGAGTTGAAAAAGAATGTTTACTGCAAAAACCGCATTTGAGCCGCGCGTCACGAACGATTTCCGCGATGACCTCATCAATGTGACCGGCAGATATCAGGCGTCCAGCGCGGACGCGGACTGCGACGCGGGCCGTCTGGTCGTGCGCACCACGCAGCTGCCGTGCGCAGGCTTCCCGAACATCAAGAATGAAAACGCATGGATCATGGTGGACGCCACTTCCACCACGAAGGCAGGCGATGTCGTTTATGCCGCGAATACCTACGAAGTCCCGCTGCTTGCGGGCAAAAACGGCCAGCTCTATGCCGTCGGCACGGAGACGCTCGGCCTCGGCATTCCGGCAGGCCGCGACGGCACGTTCACGAAGATTGTTTTCGACGGCGATCACGCATACCGCTTCGGTATCGGCAATGTGAATGCCGCCGTTGGAACCAACACGTTCCTGACCATCGACGCCGGTCAGCTCAAGCCCGCCGCTGCCGCTCCGACCGCGAACGGCGCACTGTACTTCAAGGTGCTTCCGCAGACCGGAAAATTCACCGAGGGTACGACGGAGAGCTTTGACTACATCGACGTGCAGGCTTGCCGCGTCTACGCATAAGGAAGGAGTGAGAGAAAATGCCGAAAATCAATCTGAACAGCATCCCTACCGCTGTTTTCCGCGTGAATGCTTCCGGCAATGAAGCAGAACGCGGTGACATCGTTTCCAAGGGCCGTGTGCTTTTCTATGAGCACGCCGCAAACGGCAAATCCGCTATTCTGGCGGCAAACGGTATGCAGACTGCCAACATTCAGCACATGCTGAGTGGCAAGGGCTACAAGGAGCTGAATGAAAAGTTCCAGAGAGAACACCTGATGTATGCCGCGAAGGTCGCCTGCGCACAGACCGGCGAAACGCCTCCGGCAAGCTTTGAGGAACTCAAGCGCAACGGTATGCGCTTCTACGGAAACGCTGCGTTCTACAGAGTGCTTCAGGGCATCTATCAGGAGATCGTCATTCCCATCATCGCCAACGTCTACTCCGAGGCCGTGGATTTCTTCGCGGACACGCTGGAGGTCGGCTTTGGCGAGACGGCTATGATCTCTGTCGGCTCCAATGACATCCCCATTTTCCAGGATTCCAGCTGGGGCGCCTCCAGAAGCGTGCCGCGCAACCGCTTCTACACGAAGGACTACACGCTCAACCCGCAGCCCAAGACCGCAATGATTACGGCCAAGTGGTATCAGCTGGTCGGCAACAATCAGGACTTCGGTCAGTTCTTTGCGAATCTCGTTGCGGGCATGTATGCAAAGACCATGGGCATGTGGAATCAGGCGATGACCCTTGCGGCAGCCGACACCACGCTCATTCCGAGCAACCTCAACCAGACGTTCACCAACCAGAACTGGATCTCGCTGGCAAACAAGCTGGCCGCGCTCAACAACACCGACGTTCGGAACATCATCGCGGCCGGTTCTCCCGTTGCGCTGGCAAAGGTCCTGCCGACGCAGGCCACCGGCTCCACCAACGCAAGCATGGATTCCGCGCTGGCGATGCTGCTGGGTCAGCAGTACAACAGCAACGGTATGCTCGGCGAATTCCTTGGCGTTCGCCTGATGCCGCTGCGTGACGCGGTAAGCCCCGTCAACATCAACAGCGCACCGACCACGCTCCTGTCTGCAAACGATGTATGGATGCTCTCTTCCTCCGGCAGAAAGCCCATGACCATCGCTTACAACGCCGAGACGCCCATCACCATCGAGATGGACCCGACGCGCACGGCAGATTTCGAGATCGGCATCAATCTGACCATTGCGCTGGATATGGTCGCCGTTTTCTCGAACAAGGTCGGACACGTTACTGTCTAAGCAAGGCCGCGCGGGTCACGGGCAGACCCGCGTGCGTCAAACGCTGGGAGGGTCAACCTCCTCCCTCCCAGCGCCATATGGCTCCGCTGGCGCACAGACGCCGGTTCGATTCCGGCGGGGGCCGACACGAAAAACGCCATAGATCTGAAAGGAGTTTTGAAAATGGCTGAAAACAAGAGCGCGGGCAGAAAGCCCGGCAGACCGAGAAAAAATCCGGAAGCGGAAGCTTCGGAAGAAAAGGACGTTTTCTTCAACGTCCCGGAAGAAATTGCGACGGAAAACACCGCTGAAAAGGCGCAGATTGGGGAAGAAAATGTGCTGACGGTGATGGCGGACGATGTCAAGGGCGTCGGCTACGACGGTGAACAGACGCCGCTGACGGAGCTGGAACCGGATTTGAAGGGACAGGAAGTGGAAGTCCCGGTGGAACCCGTCGTTGAGAAAAAGACAGAGGCTCCGAAGGAAGAGACGTTCACAAAGGCGGATGTGCAGAAGATGATCGCGGATGCGGTCGCGCGCGCGATGGCAAGCGTTCCCGCACAGCAGACGCCGCAGGTGATCCAGGTTTCCAATGACACGGAAATGGTGCATTTCCTGTGGATGGCTCCGGTCGCGGACGACAACATCGTTTTCTTTGGAGAGGGCGGTATTTACGGGCAGATCGTCGGAAAGACGGGAAGCTTCTATGTGCCGAAGCGCGATCTTTCGCGCGTGCTGACGGAGGTCAACCGCGTATTCATGGCAAGACGCTGGCTGATCGTGGTGTCCGGACTCAGTGAGGACGAGCGCGAGGCGCTGGGCGTCAATTATCGGGAGGGTGAGCTTCTCGACCGGCAGGTTTTCACGAGGATCGTGGAATTCGGAGAAAAAATGCTGGAGATCTATCCGAAGCTCTGCGACGGCCACAAGAAAATGGTCGCACAGGGATACATGGAAGCGTATGAAAACGGTGATACGCATGTGACGCGGGAGATCGTCGTGCAGCTCAACGAAATGAGCAAGACGGCAGAAAAGCCGAGAGGCGATTTTGTCCATATCATCGAGAGAATGAACGAGCGCGAAGCGCTCTGAGAAAAGCGCCGCATGTGGGCGCGGGAATGAGGTATTGAATATGAGCAGTCCTGTATACAGCGAATTTTCCTTTGTGCCTGCGTCCGCATACGCGGCCAACATCAACATCCTGCCGGAGCTGCGGGAGGCTGTCAAAAACGCCTTCCCGGCGCTCGACTGGCGCGGCTCCGAGGCGGAAATTCTGGAGATCGAAATGCAGTCGGCGGCGGAATTTACCGCGAAGCTCAACCGGGAGACACAGCTCACGGCGAAGTCTGCCGGTATGAGCGCGACCGACGATGGAAGCGGAAATATCACGCTCAGTAATGGCGGCTCCGGCTATGCCGTGCGGTATCGGGGACCGGTGGAATATGTGGTTTTCGGCGCGGCGGCGACGCTGACGAATGTGCATATTCGCTGGGCGATGCAAAACAAGACCCACGCCGTGGCGCAGATCACGTCGGTTTCCGGCGCGAAGCTGACGCGCGGGGGCTTTGAGGTCCCGGCGGCGGCCGGCGGCAAATATGAGCTTTGCATCGGCGGGTATTTTCTGACGGCAAACGGCGTGACGACCGGTTTCTTCTATAACCTTGAAAATGCGCTCACGGTGCGGACGAGCATCGAAAGCGCGGCGGTCGTATTGGGCGCGGCGCTGACCTACACCGGAAACGAGCAGGAAAAGGCCGTGACGAGCGTGACGCTCGGCGGCGTCGAGCTGACGGAAAACACGGATTACACGGTCAGCGGTGACAAGGGAACAGACGCAGGAAATTATTCTCTGCGCATCGACGGAATCGGAAATTATGCGGGGACGATCATTGCGCCGTGGACCATTGCGAAAGCGGCGGCCGGTCTCAGCGTATCGCCGGAGGCCATCGAAATGTCCGTCAGCGGAAGCGACACGATCACGATCAGCACGAATTCCGACGGAAAGATCGACATCGAAGCGCTGACGCCGGACGTGGTAGAACTTTCGGTTGGAGACGAAAGCAATAAGATCACAGTAACGGCAATCGCAGCTGGGGAGTGCGTTTTGGAGATCCAGCAGGAAGAAGATAAAAATCATCTGGCCGGAACGGCGGAGTGCACCGTTACGGTCACGGCTTAAATAGAGGAAAGGCGGCGGTTTCATGGACAGTCAGGAAAAAATCGAGGCGCTTTGCGGCATCATTGAATCTCTTCTGGCTCTGATCGAGGATGAGACCGCCGCAGACTGTATCCGGGAGGATATGCAGAAGATCCGGAACGTGGATTCCTACGAAAAGGAGGATTGGGACTGATGGGTACGAGCTGGAGCGAGATCATTACGAAGCACGCGATGGTCCTGATCTCGGACGACCGGATGACGGAGGACCTTCAGCAGGATGCGGCGCTTTTTTTCCGGCGTATGAGCGCATGGATGGAAATGGCTATCCCAATGCTTACGCAGCCGCCGGAGCTTGCGCTTTATCTGGCGGAGGGCCTTGAAAAAGCGCAGTACGATGACGCGGAATGGGTCAGCGACCAGACCAGCACGACGCAGGAAACGGTCGTTGCGACCGGAAAGATCGGGTACGAGCTGTGCTCCTGCGTGATGGTTGGAAGCGCCGGGATGGACGAGGCGGTATTTTTCCCGTATACGGATTTTACATACGACAAGCAGACGGGAAACGTGACGTTCCCAAGGCAGGACAACGCCGGGACCGAATACAGGCTGGATTTTTACACGGACGGTCGGTTTTCACATGAGCTGACGATGCGGCAGAAACGGCTTCTGGGACTGGCGGTATCGGTCGTGTGGGACAACCGGTTCAACCGCGAATGGCTGAACATCCAGCCGAAAATCCACGACAAGAATTTCAATCCACCGAACGAAAACACGACGATGAAGGAATCCACGGCTCGGTTCAAGGAGAATTTACAGCTCTTTTATTCGGAGCTGCGGGCATATGAGCAGAGCTGCGCATATATGCAGAGAGTCAATCCGCTGCGGCGGGTATTCACGATGCTCTGAATTTTCAGGGAGGACAGAATATGGCTTGCGAATTCAGCCGCAGAGGCGGCGTTGTGAAAATGCAGAGCAAGAGCGTGAGCGCGTCCACGACCGCGCCGGTCGTGGTGAAGCCGGACGCGGGCTATACGGGACTCGATCAGGTTTCCGTGGCGCAGGTGAAGCTTCAGGAAAAATCCGTTGCGCCGTCCACGAGCCAGCAGATCTTTACGCCGGACAGCGGCTTTACGGGGCTGAGCAAGGTGACGGTCGGCGCGGTCAAGCTTCAGGGAAAGATTGTGATCCCGTCCGCAAGCCAGCAGACCGTCAAGCCGGACGCGGGCTATAACGGGCTTTCTCAGGTCGTTGTCGGCGGCGTCAAATTGCAGAGCAAGACGGTCACGGCCGGAACGGTGCAGCAGACGGTGACGCCGGACAGCGGCTACACGGGCCTGAGTCAGGTGCTTATCAATCCTCCGAGCGGCCAGACGGTCAAGAAAATCACCGCGACGGTAGCCGGAGATGCGAAGAATTATCTGGACATTTCCAACACGGCCGGAATCTCGGACATTCTCGCCGTGTATGTATGCGCGTCGATCAGCTATGCGCGGCTGTCGGACGGGCAGATCTATTCGGCGGCATATTTCAAGGATGCGAACGCAACAAACGGAGCGATGGTAAAAACCACGGACAATGGAATTTCCGCGCTTCTTCCGACGGCTGTCGGCGTTTCGCTTGTGAGCGGAAATATCCGGGTGCAGGTAGCCGTACCGAATATTTTCCTGTATGCGGACTACAGCGTCTGCATTTACGGAACTTAACAGAAAAGGGGGCCGGGAGAGTGTCCATTGAAAAAAACATTGCAAGCGGACTTTGCGCGGGCGGCAGAATTTCCGGCTCCGTGAAAAACACACCGGCGCAGTACAAAAACCGGGAGAAGCAGTACCTTTCAAATCCTTCTGCGCGGTTTACGGAGAAAATTTCCAAGTATGCGTCCAATTTCGTGAAAGCGCGTGTGCAGGGACTTGATCCGAACGACCGCGAGAGCTGGACGGAAACGCGGATTCGCATGGCGGACATTGCGCCGGATTCCGCTTCGACGCTCCGAAAGCAGGACGATTACAAAATCGTGCTTTTTGCGGACCGGCGCATTGAATATGTGCCGGAGGGGTCGAAGATCGAGACGATGGGAAGCACATGGCTCGTTGTGAATCCCACGAACATTTCAAACGACATTGGCGGAGGAATTATCCAGAGATGCCGGACGGTCTGGAATCATCTGGATTGGTACGGAAATCTGCTTTCGGAGCCGATCTGCGCGGAAAAAGCCATTCTGACCGCGAACGAAAGCGATATGCAGGAATATGCGCTGATTACGAAGGGCTATGTGAACATCGTGTGTCAGTGCAACGCGGAAACGCGGCAGCTCAACACGAACAGCCGGATCATTCTCGGCTCCGGCGCATATCGGATCACGGGCTTCGGCGACTGGTCGCAGGAATTCACAGGAGACTATGATTCGGTGCGTCTGATGGAATTTACGGCGCGGTATGAGCCTGTAAATCCGGAGATCGACGACATGAAGCGGCACGTTGCCGGCGGAAAGACGTTTTCGTGGGAAATTCGCATCAAGGGAAACCCTGTTATCAAGACGGGCCGGACGCAGAGCTTTGCGGCGGAAAGCCTCCGGATGGGGGAGACGGTCGAAAACTCCATGGAGCATCCGATCTTCTACGAATGGGAAAGCTCGGATGAAAGTGTGGCAGAGGTCAGCCAGGACGGGCTTGTATCTGCCGTTAAGGAGGGGAGCTGCGTGCTGCGGTGCAGACTGGTACAGAACAGAGAGGTTTTTCAGACAATGGAGATCACGGTCGTTCCGGCGGACGGAGAAAAGGAAATCGCGTTCCTTGGGAACGTTCCGGATTCTCTACGGGCGTATGAGACGCTGACGCTGGAAGCGGCGGTATTTGAAAACGGGGCGGAGACGGACGAAGCAATCACGTTCACATGCTCCGGCGCGGAGGAAGCGGCCTATACGGCGAAGATCGACGGAAACAAAATTTCCGTCACCTGCTGGCAGGCCAGCGCACAGGCGCTTAAGATCACGGCGGCAAACGGTGAAATTTTCGCGGAGGCGAGGATCGGATTGGAGGGAATCTGAGAATGGGAATTTCGATCATGCAGGGAGACAGCTATCAGAAGCCGTTCACACTGCGCACGCTCGACGGGATGCTGATTACGCCGGAAATGGTGACCGCGCTCGTTCTCAGCATTGGAAATCTCTCAAGGCAGTATCCCGGCGATATCACCTATGCGGACGGGAAATGGCTGTTTCCGCTCAGTCAGGCGCAGACCTTCGGAATGCATGGAATGCTGCCGGTACAGGCAAGGGTGCTTTTTCAGGACGGAAGCGTTTTTGGCGGAAACGGCGCGCCGGTTTCCGTACTGCCGGCCGTCAATCGCGGAATTCTGGACGGTGCAAAGATCACGGATGGAAAACTGCTTAAGCAGAGCGTCATTGAGGTCGGAAACGACGCGGGAAATGTTTCCGTGGCCGTTGGCGCGGCCGGCGTTCAGATGAGCGGCGGAAGCGTTCAGCCCGATTGGAGCCAGAATGATGCGCAGGCGGCGGATTTTGTGAAGAATCGCCCGGGCGCGTACATGACTGACCCGGTTGCAACCGAGATATACAACGGAACACTTCCAGAGCAGGCGCAGATTCAAATTGACTATGTGCCGAACATTGGAGACATCGTCACGGTCAAGGTTGGGGCGGAAAGCATCGACTGCACGGTTGGTGACTTTGACGGATTCCCTTATTTTGCGACTGTTCCTATTGAGGACATTGCAGGCGGCACGGCTACGAATTATGTGTTTTGCGCCTATCGGGCACCTCAATGGTTTGCACAGACTGGCGGGACTTACACAGGGCAGAACGCGGTGTTCGAGGCTGCAATTCGTCAGATTGTGAAAATCCCGGAAAAATTCCTTGAGCTTGAAAACGTAAAGGATGTTTACTGGATCACGTTTGAATTTGATCAAAAGACCCAAACGTATTTTTCCAAAAAAATCGACGGAACTTATGCCGAATATGCAGATATCAAGGCTGCGATAGACAACGGAAAGCTCGTTGCGGCAGTGGCCTCTGTATTTGGCGAATCGAACAACGTCGGACTGGTGGACGGATATGGAAAGTATGTGAACGGCATGTCTGTGAGCTTTTATGAGGTGCGCAGAGGCTCCAATACCCTTATGAGCCTTGCACGTTTCCGATGGAAGAGTGGGCATATATGGGAGAAAATCGATGGCTCTATTGAATTCTCCTATGCCGAAACCAAGCCTTCTACTTTGACTGGCAAACAGGGAGACAGTGATCGCGTTGCGAGAAGCGACCATAGTCACCCGGACAGAACGTCCATACAATTTCTTGGGAAACTGATCGATGGCGACGAAAAAACGGTTGCGTGCGGCAATGTGTCTCCTGATACACCGTTTGTGGTATCCGGGCTTGATATTCCGATCGGTGCAGAAATCACGCTGGGATTCGACGATTACACGCCGGATACGCCAGTTACGATGGTATGGGGTGGAACGGCAACAGTTGACTTCTCTAATAGTGGAAACTTTTGGAGAGTTAATCTTGCATACAATGCCTGCACGGATGCTTATACGCTGACGACCACAAGAGCGCTGACCAATTTGACGCTCACATACAAGACTGTTCCGGCGCAGACGAAGGACTACCAGAAATATGTGCTTGCACCGTATACGGTGGCTCCGCATCTGCTGCTTGCATCTCCGAACGGACTGCACAAGCTTACGGTGGACGATAACGGGAACGTGCTGGTGGACGGGAAGAAGATCGGCATCCCCACGGAAACAGCATAAGGAAGGAGAACGAAGATGGCGACAAAAAACCTCAAATCGATCAAATTTCCGGGGCTTCCGGATACCTATGAGGTTCCGGAGGGCGGAGGCGGCAGCGGGACGGTAACAGAGGCCGACATTGAAAAGGCCCTTGGGTACAAGCCCATCGGCGCGAATGATGTGCCGGTTAAAAGCGTGAATGGCCAGACGGGCGAGGCGAAAACAAACTGGTATTTCAATGTGACAGGCAGCGTGGCGTCCCCCGCGACGACGCAGACGGCTGCACAGATCGTGGCTGCGCAGACGGCGGGTTTTGCGCCAATTTGCTCAGCTACGTTCTCTGATTTTCAGGGGCTGCCTGCGACACTTCCGGCGCTCGTGGTTTCCAGCATGGTATGTGTGTTCGGCGGTATTGGTTCAACTGGCGGAAATACCTTTTACTTGACCGTTATGATCGATGGCGCTGGAAATCTGACGGCGAAAACGGACGATGTTGCAGCCAAGAGTGATATCCCCACGATTCCGACGGAACTCAAAAACCCGTATTCACTCAACATCAAGATCGGCGATACGACGACGACCTACGATGGAAGCGCGGAGAAAACCGTGGAAATCCCGGAAGGCGTTCCGGCTATTACAACCGCTGATAACGGGAAATTCCTGCGTGTGGTCAACGGTGCGTGGGCGGCAGCGGCGATTGACAATGCGAATGGAGGGAGCTTCTGATGGCGGAATATCTGACAAACACGGCAGATCTGACGGCGGTCGCCGACGCGATCCGCGCAAAGGGCGGCACGGCTGCGCAGCTGGTGTACCCGTCCGGGTTTGTGTCTGCCATTCAGGCAATCGAGACCGGCGCTGTGGAATCGATAGAATGGCATCAATGTCCAGAGCTGGTGCGGAACTACCTCGAAAACGTAACATACAATCCAGCTGATTACAGCACGTCGCAGATTGCAAATTATGCGCCTGCCGAAGCGGTGGTGAGCAACTACAAGCCAATAGGGCAGGAGGCGGGTGGTGTGATGCACTACAACGAAGTGCCTAACGTGCTGACGCCTTTTGCCGGGAATAATGCGGCGGGAACGCTCAAGCCGCTGGATGCGCTTCGGTGGATTCGCACGCGGGATAACTCCGCAGAAGCGTGGAATGTGCGCGATCTGGGAGGCTGGGCTTGCGATGGAGGCACGGTAAAATACGGGCTGCTGATTCGAGGCGGGAAGTTGGGCGCGGCAGATCGGGCAGTACTCGTGGGAGAACTTGGTGTTCAGCACGATCTTGATCTCCGTGGTCGAGAGGGCGGCGGTTCCGACGATGAGCCGGACATGACAGAATCTCCGCTTGGGAGTGATGTATGGTACACACGCACACAGCAATATGCATGGTACGCTCTGACACCGGTAGCGGCATGGCAGGCTTACCTCCGCTGCGTGATCGACGCAGTGACGCACCGGGAGCCGGTATATTTTCACTGCACGGCAGGCGCGGACAGAACCGGCACACTGGCTTGTGTGCTTGAGGGGCTGCTCGGTATGAGCCAAAGCAACATCGACAAGGACTATGAGCTTACTACATTTTATTCCGGCTCCGGGTCGGATGCGACTGCGCGTCGAAGGAATGAATCAGACTGGAAGGGGCTTATCAATGAGATCAACGCCGTTTCCGGCGACACGTTCCGCGATAAGTGCGTACATTTTGCCGTGGGAACGTGCGGAATGTCGCTGGCGGATATCAATGCTTACCGTGCGGCTATGATCGATGGAACACCTGCGACGCTGCACTGGTATCAGAGCATCACCAAAAATCTCACAGGCTGCACGATCAGCAACGCCGCGTCTCAGGTGGATTACGGCGAGGCGTATACTGCAACTATTGCACCAGAAAGTGGCAAGACACTGACATCCGTTGTGATAAAAATGGGTGGCGTAGACATTACAGCTACGGCTTATTCGGCGGGCAGCGGTGCAATCCACATTACCAAGGTAACGGGAGCAATTACGATTACTGCGGCAGCCTCTGCACCGTCTGTTATTTACACCATCACGCGGAATCTCACCAACTGTGCATCTTCCAACACGGCTGACAGCATTGCCGAGGGCGCGGCCTACACCACGACGCTCTCCCCGACTGGCACGTTCAAGAAACTCGGTCCGATCACTGTCACAATGGGTGGTACGGACATTTCCGCGTCTGCGGTTTCCGGTAGCACGATCACAATTGCCAACGTAACGGGCAACATCGTGATTACCTGCGCGGCAGAGATCACGAACATCATTGATACCATCGGGATATCTGCGGATACGCGGCTGAGTACGTCGAGCGGCGGAAATAGGGCACAGAATGGATATGCAGCCATCGGTGCCAACGAAGATGCAGCAAGTCTGATTCACCTGAAAGCGGGAGATACGCTCCGCATCAAGGGTGCAAGCCTGCCCGCATCAAATGATAGTTACAGTGCAGTCGCACTGCACAATGCAAATGGAACGTTCAGCACGTCGACATATCTGCATAGCGGGCTTACTTGGAACGGCATGACGTTTGCGAACAGCGGCAATATCGTCACGGTGACGGCTACAACGGAACACTACATCCGTGTATCGCTAATCTGCACGGATGCGTCGGCAGTTGTGGCGACGATCAATGAGGAAATCAGCTGATGGATACGTGCGTATGCTGCGGGCGGGCCGTGCCCGGGGGCAGGATGGTTTGCCCGGAGTGCGAGATCGAGGCGGAAGAAAGGTTGATGGCGTATGGGAAAATGCCAGCATGCGTTCCGGAAGAATGCGGATGCAAGCCTGCACTGCGATCTTCTGAGCGGAAAGGATAATCGGCGGGACTGGTGCGCACATCAGTACCTGTGCAAGAGGACAAAAATGTGGGAGGTTTCGGACGGCTCGTGTGAATGCGAGATCCTGAAAAATGCCCACAGAGAAAAATCGTAGGGAAAGCACCGCATGGGCGCGCCGGTGCGCTTCGGCGGACTGTGCGGTGCGGAGAAAACCATGGAAGATCTGAGAGGAGTTTGAAAAACATGGAAAAAATCACAATCACGGCGGAACAGCTTTTGAAGGCGAAAGATTATGTGCCGGTGGCGCTCAAGACGCACTATGCGCAGGAGGCGGCGAATTTCTGCTTCGACCGGCTGAATCTAAAGCTTTCGGGCGGGCCGGACAGCTTGCCGATGCCGCCGATGTACAAGGAAAACACGGAGCTGAAACTCCGGATGCTCATGGGCGGATTCGTGAAACTGTATCTCGGGATGGAGTTTGAGACGGAAACGGAAGCCTCCGAGGATGCGGACGGAAAGCCCATAAAGCGAGAGGTCTGCCCGTGGCTCATGACGCAGGAGGCGTATGACCTTTATGCCGGAAGCCACATTTTTAACCAGCTCGAGCGGCTGAAATCTGAATATGGCGAGGTGCGCGACCGCGCATTCGACATTCTGGCGGATTGGCGGACAACCGAAAAAATGCTGAACGCGGAAATTTCCGGAAAGCTCATGGTCATGAACGAGCCGGTCAGCCGCATTCTCATGGCAATGCAGCTCCAGACGACGCCGGAGGTCATGCAGGGCTTGCAGAAGGAGCTGGAAAACGTGCAGAAGGAAATGGAATCCTATAAGAAAGAACGCGAGAAGGCGGTGCTGAAAAAATGACGGTATCGGTCGATTCCCCGACGTATCCTTACAGCCGCGTTTTTCCGGGATACAACCGGCTGCGCGGGACCGAAGAGATCCCAATGAAGGTGCTTCGGTATCTGCTCGATCTTCCGCTGCCGGGATATCTCCCGAAGGACGACAACGAACGGGCGAGGGTGCGGCTGGCAAAATATCTCTGGTACGACGGCGCAAGGCCTCTGGAAAATCCGCTGCCGACGCCGGAGGAAAAGCTCTCGATGCTCTTTGACGGAGAGCATCCCGTTCTCAACACGGCGGAGGAAAAAGCAAGGCATCCGAAGGGATACCGCGTTTTCCCCCAAAGAGTATGGGGCCAGAGCGGCACAGAAGCGGGCGTTATTTTGAAGCTGTATCTCGGAAGGACCATTGCGAAGGACAGCCTTCACACGGTCCTGGGATTGCAGTTTGAAATTCTCGTAAACGTCAATCTGGAAAACACGACGAGGACGGACGCTTACGCGAGAAGCTACGACATCGAGCAGTGCATCATTGAGGCGCTGCATGGTGTGAACATGACGGGTGTGGGCGTTTTCGATTTTAACCGCTACGCGCATCCGGACAACGGAAGCAAGGGCGGATTCGACTACGGCGTGCATGTGCTGAGAATGCCGCATCTGAGCTTGGAATGGTGCGATTCGCACGAGGATGCGCCGGACGGCGGCACAATCTGATAATTTGCTTGCGGCAGGATAGTGCCGCAAAAGGGCTGGATAGAGCCGATGCGTATGGTTTTTCCATATGCAGCGGCTCTTTTTGTTTTGGCAGAAGGAAAGGGAAACGATGCATTATAACAACCTTTCTCAAGGCATGGTCAGAAAAATCCGGAGGTATGAGCCTGTGGAGGCCGAAGGACTGACCTTATATCCGATCCGTGTACGCGAGTTCGAGGAATTTTCGATCGTGCGGCCGGTGATCGACTTTATGCAGCAGTGTCTCCCTGTGACACTGATCTCCAAGCCGATCCTGCAGGCATTCTATCGGATGGAATTGGACGCGGCGGAACATGGCGAAAAAAGCGAAGGGATGATCTTCAAGTGCGTGCTTGCACTCCTGCTGGCGCTCCGGATCGGAGACGGAATGGAAATGGAGCAGAGGATGCAGCTTGTGCAGATCGTTCCGAACGCGGATGATCCGAAAAGGCTCGAAAGGATCGTTTTCCGGACGGAGGACGGAGAAAAAAGCGTAACTCCTGCACAGTTTCAGAGAATTCGGCCCATTCTCGCGGCCCAGAACGGCATTGAAATGGTTTCGGAAAATGCCAATCCGGAGCTTGTGCAGGCAGAACGCGACCTTGCGGAGCTGAACGCGCCGGAGCTGGATTTTTCTCTGGAATCCGTCAAGGCAAGTATTTCTCTCGTTTCCGGCGTTCCCGAGGAGGACATGGACGAATGGCCAATCCTGCGCTTTCTGCGGCAAAGGGAGGCGCTGCAAAGGATGCTTGGATATCTGCTTTGCGGCGCTGCCGAAGCGCAGGGAGCCAAATGGAAGGACGGAAATCCGTATCCAAGCCCGCTTTTCGACCGTATCCGCGAATCGAGCGGCGGCGTGATCGCGCTGGAAAGTTTCGCCGGAGGCGGCGGTATGCGGGCATACCAGAACGCAGGAAACAGGACGACATGAAAAAATCTCAAAAAGACGATAAGGAGTGAAAAGAATGATTCGTTTTACTGACAAAAGACTTTATGTGAAGGGAATCGGCGAGGCCATGTGTACCGACAAGGCCACGGGCAATATCCGGTACTGGTCGAACAAGTTCCAGACCGGCAACGTGACCCCGAACGTCGATAACGGCGAAATTCGTGCGGGTCTCGGAAACGCCATTGCGGCCATGATCCCGTCGAACGCCGGTATCACCGTGGAATTCAACGCCGCCGATTTCTCCATGTGGGCAAAAGCCGCCCAGCAGGGCGCAGTTCTCAGCTACAACGCGACCGTCATGACCTGCACGACCGTGACTGCAACGGGAACCTCGCTTTCCATCAACAAGGCAGAGGGTACGCCGGTCGCGCAGAAGGGCTTCTCGAAGATTTTCTGCTATGTGCAGGAGGTCGGCGCGCCCTCCGAGGTCGCAACGGGCGGCGTTGCGTATGCGCTCAATCCCGACACCGGCGCGATCTCCGGTTTCACGGCCGAAAGCGGCAAGAAGTACAAGGTGTTCTATTTCGTGAACAAGGCGGGCGCCCAGATCGCCACCATGACCACGGCAATGGACCCGATGGTCGTTCACTTCACTGCGACGCTGGCCGTTTTCTGCAACGACGCGGGTTCGGCTCAGAACGAGGGTACGCGCGTCGGCACGCTGTTCGTGATCGTTCCTTCTCTGAAGTTCGGTGCAAACGGCGGACTGAACGGCGATCAGACCAACAACGACACCACGTCGCTTTCCGGTCAGGCCGTGCAGTATGACCCGGACGTCATTTCCGACGGCTGCGACGATTGCAGCGGAGCCGGTTCCGATCTCTGCTACTACATCTATCAGCCGTGCGACAGCTCTGCGGACGATGTGGAGGGCATTGTTGCCTCCATCGGCAGCATTTCCGTGGCGAAGTCCGGCACCTATCAGATGCAGCCGCGCATCGTGATGAAAAACGGCGAGCTGGTCAAGGGCGACCCGGCCGTTTTCACCTACAGCGCGACCGGCGCTCCGACCGGAACGACCGTTGCGGCAGGCGGCCTCATTAGCGCAGGCACGACCGCAGGTGATTTCACCGTCGAGGTGAGCTACACCGCAGGCGAGTCCACGTTCAAGGACACCTGCGACGTTTCCGTGACGGCGTAAGGCATTTGAAAAATCCCGGAGGGTGAAAGCCCTCCGGGAAATGGTCTATCAATCCGCATAAGTCCAATGGTAGCCACCGGATATTTCCTGTCTTCCATTACAGCAATGCGCGATATTCGACGGATGAACGCCAATTTTCTCGGCAGCGAACTTTGGCTGCTCAAATATTTCACCAGTTTCAACACACATAACTTTTCTGAACGCTTTGATTCTACTTTCTACAAGGTAGGCTTTTCTTCTTGCGTCCCAATCGCTCTGCGAGTCAGAGGCGTACATCCAATGAAAACCGCCTGCGGTTCTCCTTTTCGCTGCGCACGCGGAAGAAATATGCGCGTGGGATATTCCAGTCATTTCGGACGCTTCTGTGACGCAGGAATACGTTGTTCCAGTTTCAACCTGAATTACTTTTTCTGAATTTCTCCGTAACGCGGTGGATGTGTTTTGAGATACTTTTTCCCGGTACTCAGCGTTTTCCCAGTTTTTCCTTGACGAAGCAGACAACTTCTTCTTGTACTCATCGGTGGACATAGCCGCCTTTCTGGATTCAAGTACCTTTTCACGGAAAAGAGGATCTTCCCATTTGCGCTTCGATGCAATAGAAAGACGGTTCTTCGTTTCTGTACGAGCCATGGCAGCTTTTGATGATTCGCTTCTTTTCAATCGAGTCTCTGGATTATTCGAACCGTCCTGCATCTTTTTCAATGCTAAGTCGCGGAACTCTTTGTCGCTCCATTTATTCTGCATTGAACGTTTAAGTTTTTCCTTGTACTCGCTTGTGGACATTGTAGACCGCATAGCAGATATACGTTTTTCCCTGATGGAACTGTCTTTCCACGATTCTACGGTTGCAGCTCTGAGCTTTTCGCTCTGAGCATCCGACATTCGAAAACCATGGATTCCTCCGCCTCCAACGGTTCTGTTGTAACCGTTTTTGTAAGAATCTTTCTCGGAAATCCAGCGCATTTCTTTTTCGTCAAGGTCTGCGATTTCGCATTCTTCAAGAACAATCCACTCAAAAGAATCCGCACCATATTTATTCCATGCTCTTTGCAACTGAACGGAGTTGCTTGCATTTCGAGAAAGCAGGCTTCTGTGGGCGTTCCAGCGTTTCCGTATGTTAGATGCCTGCCCTACATACCACTTGCCATTGACCAGATTGTGAATCCCGTAAATTCCACTCTGCATGGTTTATTCCTCATTTTCAGAAGAACCGGTGCTTCCAATGCTCAGAAGGGAACGAATTGCATCGTCAAGGTCTTGAAATTTTGCGCGAAGATCGTCGTTCATCTGAATTGATTCCTGGACGGTTTTAACATCTTGATCTTCTGCCAGCGAGGACGCGGCAATTTGGTTTCCAATTCTCTGCGCATGATTAAAGCTAAGATTATTTGATGTATGAAAAGCCATTGAAAAAGCATCGAATTTATCCATAAAAACGCACCACCTTTCTTACATATATTATACACCAAAACAGAAAGAAAATCTATATATAACAGACACTTTTTTGCGAGGAATGAACGAAAATGGGAGACATTTCTGATGCAATTTTGAGGCTGAAAAACATAGACGCCGCGATTACAAACGCGCTTGAAACAGAAGTTGCAGAAGAAGCGAAGCTTGCTGTCAAAGACGCGGCTGAACGCAACGTGTACGCGGCATACACGCCTGAGTTTTACAGCAGACGAAAAGAAAATGGCGGTATTACAGATCCAGACAACATCATCTGCCATGTGTCTGGGGACACATTGACAGTAGACAACGTTACAGGCCTTCAAAATCTTTGGGGCGGCGGTAATACGAGCGTACTTACCCCAATCGTAGAAGAAGGGGACGCGGCATACCACATGGGAAAAGCCGGGCCGCGCCCGTTTATGGACTTTGCAAAGGAACTTTTGCTTGCAGGACGCGCGGAAGCGGCACTCCGGCGTGGACTGGAACGGCAAGGTATCAGCACAGAAGGACTTACATTCATTTTTGAGTAGGAGTTGAGGTTATGGCAGAGATTATCACGTTGACTGTAAAACAAGTCGGAGTAAGTGAAGCAGAAAAGTCTTTGAACAATATGCTCACAACCATAAAGGCAATCAACTCCACGCCAATCAAGGTTTCTGTTACGGGTTCTGGCGCGAAAGCGGCTGAACAATACAAAGAAGCCGTAACCGTCACACAAACGGAAGTAAAAAAACTGTCTCAGTCGTTCAAAGATACCGAAAAGAGTGGCGATTCACTTCTTAAAAATGTTATCAAGAACGCGCAGTGGTACTACATAAGCGGCGCTGTCAGCGCGATCACACGTTCCTTCAAGGAAGCGCTGGCGGCAATGAAGGAAGCTGATGCAGAAATGGTCAGCATTCAGAAAGTCACCGGATATACGAAAGAGCAGATGGACAGGCTTTCTGATAGCGCGTATGCCCTCGCATCTGCTTATGGTCGTACAGCACAGGAGATTCTTTCCGCTGAAACCACGTTCGCAAGAGCCGGCTATACAGACCAGATTGAAGATCTTGCGGAACTGGCAGTTTTGACGCAGAACGTAGGCGACGTGAACGCGGATACTGCTTCAAAGTTCCTGATTGCGGCAGACGCTGCATGGAAACTCGGCGGCAACGAAAAGGAACTGACAGAGATTATTGATGGCATGAACAATGTCACCAACAAAAATGCTGTCGATATGAAAGCGCTGACGGAAGGCCTTACGGTATCTGCATCGGCATTTGCAGAAGCCGGAGAATCCGCGCAGACATATACGGCGATGGTTGGTGCGGGTGTCGCAGCAACACAGCGTTCTGGCAACGAAGTCGCGCGAGCAATGAGAACCATCATTATGAACGTCCGCCAGATTCGAGGCGAGACGGAGGACGGAGAACTCATTGACGGTGAAAGCATTGCAAACGCGGCAAAGGCACTGAAAGAATACGCCGATATTTCTACGCTGCAAAACGGAGAACTCCGCAAGACATACGATGTCCTTGACGAACTTGCTGGAAAATGGGAAAACCTCGGGAGCGTTGCAAAGAGCGCTATTACGGAAGCTTTGGCTGGCAAGTACCGCGCGAACATTCTTTCCGCACTTCTCAATGACTGGGATTCTGTATCGAAGATGATGCAGGACTACGCAGATGGCGTTGGTTCGGCGCTTGAAGAAAATGAGTTCTATCTGCAAAGCTGGGACGCAAAAACAAAGAAGCTTCAATCTACATGGACGGAATTTATTGCGAAAACCATCGACACAAGCTGGATCAAGGGGCTTGTGGACGCGCTGACGTGGCTGATCGACGGGTTTGACAATCTTGGAAATGTGATCCTGATCGTCAGCGGTTTCCTGCTTGCCGCGAAATGGAACAGCGTTGTTGCGACGTTTGTAAAAATCGGAAGCGCTGTTTCTGGACTTGTCACGATCTTTAAGACGGCGGGCGTGAGCGCATCGTCGTTCAGCGCGGTCATGCAGTCGCTGAATATCTCCCTTTCTGCGACGCAGCTGGCCATCGGCGCTGTTACAGCCGCGATTGGGATTCTCATTTTTACGGTCAACAAAATAAAAAGCGCACAGGAGGAAGCACGGCAAAAAGCGCTGGAAGCCGGAAAGGCTGCGGCTCGGGAGGCGGAGGAAATTCAGTCTCTCTACCAGACCTATTCCGATCTGAAAAGCTCCTATGAGTCCGGGACCGGTTCGAAGGAGGACTTTGAGGACGCGACGGACCGGCTGCTGGAAAAACTCGGATACGAAAAGGAAAGCGTAGACGAGCTGACGGCAAAATACGGAAGTCTGGACGAGGCGATTCGGGCCTCGACGGAATCGGCCCTTGAGTCGGCTCTTTACGACGCAAAGGCTGCGACGATCGCGGCGGAAAAGGCGCTCATTGCCGCAGCGGAGGACACCTACGGTTCGCAGATGGCGGGTGCGCTGGAATTGGACAGTGCAGAAGCCGTTATCAAGGACTATCAGAAAAATCTGGAAGCACGCAAGGAACTGATCGATGCAGGAAAACAGGACGCAACGAAAATTTTCGGCGAAAACCAGTATTCCAGCAATGAAAAGCTCATAAACGGCGTCAAGTCGGCAGTCGAGGATTATAACACAGCCATTGCGAATCAGACGGAGCTGGAAAACAAGCTTCAGGCGGTGCGTGACGGGACGCTGGACAGCTACGGGCGCGAAAACGAGCTGTTGGAGGAAAACAATCAGCTCACGGAGGAGAACAATCAGAAAACTTCTGAAAAGGTCTCGAAAATTCAGGAATACGGCAAGGCGCTCAAACAGCAGGAATCAGACCTTGCGGCGGTATCGGCAGCGCTCGGTGAATACCGCATCAATGGAAATATCTCCGCCTCTACGCTGCAGAGCCTGATCGGGCTGAGTGATAAATATGTGGAGATGCTGACCGACGAGGACGGACAGCTTCGGATCACGGAAGAATCGCTCAAGGCGGTGGCAAGTGCGATCCTCGAAGATGTGGACGCGACACAGCAGCAGATCGGCGCTTCAGCCAGCGCGGACGAGGCAGCTTCGAAATTTGTTTCCTCACTGCTCGATGTTGCGGAAAACGCCGGATACTCCGGAAAAGCGCTTTACGACCTGGCTCTGGAAATTATCAAGCTCAACGAAACGGGACTCGATCTTTCCGCGCAGATCGCGCAGGTCATTGCGCTTGGACGCGCGGCGGGTGCAACGGCGGCTTCCATTGCATCGATCAGCGGGATCAAATCCTCCGACGCGGACAGGACCATCAAGGGATGGATTCAAACCGGACAGGTCGGAAGCTATGAAGAGGGCGAACAGAAGCTTCTTCAGGGGATTTACGATTCCTTTGATTACAGCGAAAGTCCGTGGAACAAGGCCGGCAGCTCCGGTTCCAAGGGTTCCAGATCCGGTGGTGGCGGAAGCTCCTCGGATGCGAGGCTGACAGCGCACAAGGAGCGCGTGACGCTGCTGAAATCCGAGCTGACGCTGCTGGAAAAGCAGGGAGCCAGTGAGGACGCGCAGAAGGCCAAAATGCGCGAAATTCAGGACGCGCTTTCCGCGCAGGCGGATTATATGCGCTCTATCGGAGCCAGTCAGGCAGACATCAACGACCTTTCCTCGGAATGGTACGACTGGCAGAAAAAGATCAAAGAGCAGACGAAGAGCATGGACGACCTGCTTTCGGAGCTGAAGGATGCGATGCAGGATTCTCTCAGCTCCCAGCAGGATGCGAGGGATGCGGAGCTGGCCGCGCTGGACGCGCAGCTCGACGCGCTCAAGCGGCAGAAGGAGACGAAGGACGACCAACTGACGCTGGAGGAAAAAATTCTCGCAGTTCAGAAGGCACAGGCGGACCTTGCAAACGCTCAGAACGAGCGGACGGTCCGGCAGTGGAACGCTTCGACGGGACAGTGGGAATGGGTCGCGGACGAGGGAAACGTCAAGTCCGCGAAGGATTCTCTGGAAAAGGCCGAAAAGGACCTCAAGGATTTTCAGGACGATCTGGCGTACAACGCCGCTGTGGCGGAAATTGAGGCCCGGAAGGACGCCATCAACGCGCAGTATGACGCGTTGGAACGGCAGTACAACAATTTCCTCGATTCGCTCAAGGCCAAAACGCGCGGGATCGGGGAGATCCTGCAGGACATCTGGAAAAATGCGACGCCGGAGCTGAAAAAGATCATTCTCGAAAACGCGGACATTTTCCGGCAGTTCGGCGTGGACGTGTCGAAGCTTTCCGACGCGGTCAATGAGACGGCAAACCGCATCGTGAAGGTCGGTGCGGACGGAAAAGCGCCCTCCGGGCTTTCCGTGGGCGACCGCGTGGTCACAGGCGGCGGCACTTATGAAATTATCGGCGTCAATCCGGACGGAACGTACCAGTCTCAGCTGGTGGACAAAAATCAGACCACCTACAATTACGGCGGACAGTACGACGCGCCGCCGGGAGGGGATTCCTCCGGAGGCTTCGGCGGCTCCGGAAGCGGGCTGAAATACAGCGGAACGGTCTACGCCTATGCGCAGGACGGCTCCCGGTACACCATCAGCTCCAAGAAGGGTCTGGATTTCCTCAATTACGAGGCGGCGGGAGCCAGAATGACCGGCGGAGACGGCACGTCGTGGCTGAAAAACTACGACGGTACGACCTCCATCACGAAGAAGGACGGAAAGGTCTACACGGTATACGACCGGGGCGGAATTCTCGAAGGAATCGGCGGGATCAAGGCTACGGCAGAGCCGGAAATGGTGCTGCCGCCGGACATCACAAAGGCCATTCAGAATATGCTTCTGGTCCCGCAGGCGGACGCGCGGTTTGAGCGCGGGATGAACCGGATGCGCGCGGCGCTTTGCGGAGATCTGCGGAATTCCAACGTTTTCGCAGGCTCGACGTATGACGATCACCACGTCGGCACACAGCAGAACGGATGTAATTTCTACAGCTTCGGAGGTGTGACGATCTCCGAAGGACGCGCACGAGGCATGAGTGTGGCGGATTTCGCGCGGTCTGCGGCGACACTGGCCATTCAGAAAAATATGTGAGGCGGGAGGAAACGCGATGCTTTATCAGCCGACCAATATTTATCCGAGCATGACGGGAGGACTTGGAAACGGCGTTGTGGACGCCTCGAAGGATCTCACCGTGAGCTGGCAGGTCAACGGAAATTCTGCGATGGTGAGCTATCAGATCGTCATCTGCAAGAACAATTCGACCTCCGATCAGGTCTATTCGACGGGCAAGATCAGCGTGGGATGCCCCTTCTACGGCGTGGACTACGCAGGAAATGTGCAGTTTTTCAGCTACACAATTTCCGCGTCCGCGCTCCAGACGGCCAAGATCACAAACGGAAACGAATACAAAATTCTCATTACGCAGTGGTGGAGCGTGTCGGATTCCGTCACGCAGTCGAGCGCAAGCGTTTTCATCACAAGGTCTGCGCCGGTGGTCACGATGGGGACGATCCCGTCCCCGGTCGCGGCCAAGAGCGCCTCGTTTTCTGCGGAATACACGCAGACGCAGGGTGACAATCTGAACTGGGTGCGCTGGGAGCTGGCGCTTGTGGACGGGACGGAGTATGAAATTCTCCGTGACACCGGGAGAATTTACGGAACGGCCCAGCTCCGGTTCGACTACGACGGATTTTTCTCCGGGAAGCGGTACGCCGTGCGCTGCACGGTACAGACACAGAATGGAATCGAGGCCACCACGGGTTTTGTGGCGTTTTCAGTATCGTATCAGACACAGCCGTTCCTTGGGACGCTCCGCGCGTGTCCGGTGAACGGTGTGAGCGGCGTCAAGCTCAATTTCCCTGCGACGCGGGACATTCCGGCAGCGCTGACCGGAGGCGCCACAATGTCCGGAAGCTTCTTGAATCTTCCTGCCGGTGCGAAGGCGGTCTGGAACAAGGTCAACAGCGCGGACATGCGGCTGGACGCGCCGCTGGACATCGTATGGCGCGGGATGCCGAACGCAAACGGCACGCTTTTGAAGGTATCCGGAAAAATGCGCACCTCGGCGGAAATTCAGACGCTGCCGGCGGCGGCCTGCTGGGACGGCATTGCCTACGGAAATGGGGTGTATGTGGCGGTCGCGGCCTCCGGAGAGATGGCCTATTCGACCGATGAAGGGGAGACGTGGACGGCGGCGGAATCGCCCGCAGAGGGTGCGGGCTGGTTTTCCGTTTGCTACGGCGGCGGCAAATTCGTGGCCGTTGCGTGCGACAGCGCCATTGCGGCCTATTCGTCGGACGGAAAGACATGGACGAAAGCGGATCTGCCGGTATCGGCATACTGGAATTCGGTCTGCTACGGAGGCGGCTATTTCGTTGCCGCTGCGCATGATTATTTTGCGCGGTCGGAGGACGGCATCCACTGGGGCGGCTCCGGCGGAAACTCCGGCATGAGCGTGACGGACGACGGAAGCGGAAATCTCGACGTCACGCAGTTTTCCGGGACATGCACCGACGGCGGAAACGGCGAGATCACGATGGAGGCGGACGGCGGAGCGGTCTATGCAAGCGACGATGGAGCGGGAAACGTCGTGCTCGTAAACGCCGGAAGCTCCGGCGCGGTCAGTTTTCCCGGTACATGGTATTCCATTTGCTACGGAGCCGGGATGTTCGTGGCGGTCGCAAATTCCAGCGCGGATGCGGCGATTTCCTCGGACGGCCTTTCGTGGACGCGCTGCACACTGCCGGAATTCGGATGCTGGAATGCGGTATGCTGCGGAGACGGTATTTTTGTGGCGGTGCAGACGGGAAAGATCTGCGCGTATTCCTCGGACGGCATGACGTGGTACAGCCGGAATATGCCGCAGGATGCGGACTGGACGGCGGCTGCATACGGAAACGGGCGGTTTTTTGCCGTTTCTTCCGGCGGGACGGTCTGCGCAAAATCGCAGGACGGCGCGGTATGGACGGCGGACACGATGCCGATGGCTGCAAACTGGAGCGCGGTATGCTATGGCGGAGAAGGCTTTGCGGCGGTCGCCGACAGCACACAGAAAATGGCCGTTGTGACGGAAAGCGGCGGACTTTCGGACGGCACGCTTACGGTCACGGCGGAATCGAACACGCTCTATGAGACGATGACGATGCCGGCTTCTGGATACTGGGATGATGTCTGCTACGGAAACGGAAAATACGTCGCCGTTCTTCGGAACAGCACGGGCGCGTATTCGGCAGATGGGAAAACGTGGACGAATTCCGGTCTGGACGCATCGTACCACTGGCAAAGAATCTGCTTTGGAGACGGAAAATTTGTGACGATTGAGGCGGGAAGCAGCGGAATCAAATCTGCGTTTTCTGCGGACGGGGTCAACTGGGCATATTACGATCTGCCGAAAACGGCGGCATGGCAGGACATTTGCTACGGAAACGGAAAATTCCTCGCCATCGGTTTTTACGAATGCGCCATTTCCACGGACGGAAAAACGTGGACGCTGGGCGGTACGCCGCCCTCCGGCGTGCTGGCACTTTCCGTGTGCTACGGAGGCGGAAAATTTGCGGCGGTTGCCGGGGCCTACTGTATTTCGTCGGCGGACGGTATCAGCTGGACGAAGGCGGTGCTTGGCTTCCAAGTGACGGATATCTGCTATGGAAACGGGAAGTTCGTTGCGGTCGGGAACAGTGCGTTTGCCTATTCGGCGGACGCAGTCACGTGGACGAAGAACAGCTTCTCCGTCCCTGCCAACCGCGTGGCGTTCGGAAACGGGAGGTTCCTGGCGACGTGCGTCGCTCCGCGCGTTCTGCTTTCGAGCGACGGCATTTCGTGGGCCTATGTGGACGGACCCGGCGGCACAGTTTTTAACGCGGTATGCTACGGGAACAAGGAATTTCTGGCGCTTCCGTTCAACGGAAACACCGGCGCAGTGATACCGGAAAGCGCGGAAGGGACGCTGAAATTCCAGCTGAACGACACGATCACGCAGACAAAGCCGGTCCCGGACGGAAATTTCCTTTCCATTGTGAGCGATGGGACGAGCATTTTCTTCTGCGGCGGCGGTGCGGCGGATTCGGTTTCCGTGCCGATCCCGTGGGAGTACATCACGGCGCTGGAGCTGGACGGCGTGCAGAGCTGCGACTATCTGTTTGTCTCGAACGGGAAGCTTTCTGAGGAGACCATCAACAAGATCCTTACGGACGGGAGCTATCACCCGAACAATCTGGCGTCGCGATTCTTTGCGGACTTCGACGGCTCGGCAAACGGCGGCGGCGTCGGAGACACGAAAATTTTCTCCTTTGCGATTTACCGCAAGACCGAAGGAAGCGCCGTTCTGGAGCATGTGCTGGACACGGATTCGGCCTATGGAGACGTGCTGTTTGACTGCGGTGCGGCGACCGGAAAAAATTACACCTACTACGCCTACGGCATCGGCGGAGACAAATATTCCTCCTCGGCGCTCATTTCAAACGAAATCACGCCGTGCTTCTGGGATTGGACCATTCTCTCCTGCACACAGGATGCGAAGGGAATTTATCACGCGCAGGAAATTTTCCGGTTCGGCAAGAATCTGGTTTCCGGCGCGGTCTCGAACAACAATGCACCGCAGGTCATGCTGAACTTTACGCCGTATCCCACGATTCAGGCGGCTCCGCAGAATTACCGGAGCGGTACGCTGCAAAGCCTCATCGGGACGATCACGGAAGGAACGTATTCCGACACCCCGGAGCTGAAAAAGGCCGTCTACGGTCTTTCTGTGACGCGGAGGACGCTGTTCCTCAAAAACCGCAAGGGAGAACTCATGAAGATCCGCATTTCCGGGCCGGTCACGATGGAGACGATGGACGACGCCGTTTGTCAGGCCCAGACCGTCAGCATTCCGTGGGCGGAGGTCGGAAGCGCGGAAAATGTGCAGATCGTGCTGACACAGCAGGACGATGCATGGCCGTATTGAGGGAGGCTGAAAAATGGCTTTTACGACCTACGCGGAAAAAATGAACGATTATCTGCGGCAGCTTAGAACGCCGTTTACGAAGCTGTGCCGGCTGCGCTTTTTGCAGCCGGACGGCTCCACGGCCTTTGCACTGGACAACAATCCGCTCAATCGGAGAAGCGGCGCTTTTCTGGCGGAGGGGACCATCTCCGGAAATCTCCAGAACGGCCAGAGGCGGACGGCGAACGTTCTGCTGTCGAATCTGGACGAAGAATATGACTACAACGTCAACAACATCTGGTTTGGTCAGCAGATCGCCATTGACGAGGGTCTGGTGCTTTCGGACGGCTCCGATTTTTACATCCAGCAGGGCGTTTTCTACGTTTCCGAGCCGGTGGAGACCTTGCAGCCGGGTCAGAGGACGATGGAATTTCCCCTGGTGGACAAATGGGCGTATCTGGACGGGACGCTTTTCGGAAAGCTCGAGGCGACGTATGAGGTCCCCATCGGGACTTACGTTTTTAATCCGATCTCTGCGATCCTGGCGCTTGACCGTGGAAATGGATACAAGGTCGATCCGGTGGCTCCGGTTTTTACGGAGTATTACAACGGAAAAACGCAGGTGCTTCCCGGAGGCGGAACGGTCGCGCTGACGAGCACGCCGTATACGTTCCGCGTGGATTCCGACGATGGGAGCTATGCGGACGTGGTTCTGGGGCTTTCGGAAATGCTCGGCGCGCTCGTCGGGTATGACCCGAACGGTGCGCTGCGTGTCGAGCCTTCGCAGGACGATATTCTGGACGTGAACAAGCCCGTTTTGTGGCAGTTTTCGACGGATGAGGCTTCGCTACTTGGCGCGACGTACACGGTCAAAAACAACGAGGTCTACAACGATTACATTATTCTGGGAGAACAGGAGGACGGAAACCCGCAGGCGGCCGGTCGTGCGCAGAATCTTGACCCGGCGTCGGACACGAATGTTTTTTCCATCGGACGCAAAACGCTCCGGGAATCGGCCTCGGGGTATTACACGAAGAAACAGTGCGAGGATCTGGCGGTGTGGAAGCTCAAGCGGTCGGCGGTTTTGCAGAAGGCGGTCTCCATCTCGTGCTCGCAGATCATGCACATTTTTGAAAATAACCTTGTTTCGATCTGCCGGACGGACAAGCCGGGCGCGCCGGTGGAGCGCCATCTCATTCAGGGCTATTCCCGGCCTCTGACCGGAAACGGAAGCATGACGATCTCGGCGGTATCGGTCAATGATTTTCCCATTGCGACCGTCACAAGCTGGCCGGCGTAGGCAGAAGGGAGGTGCGGCTTTGAGCGCAAGGAAATACGGAAAGGTTCTGGTTTTTGCGAGCGGTGAAAAAATCCCGGTGCTTTCCGAGGACGGAAAATTCTTCTACTGCGAGGGACGGCAGTTCCGGAAGAGCAATCCGGAGATCGCAGAGGTTCGGAAAATTCCTGCGGACAGAAAGGAGAAAAAAGATGCGCAGTAACGGGCGGTTTTGGAGAGATACGGTCTTTGGAATTCGCGCGTGCGCGCACTTTTTCGGGAGAAACTGGATTCCTCCCCCTGTTGCGGGAATCCGGAGGCTTTATAAAAAATGACGATAGGAGAAATGGAATGGAAGTTTTCAAGGACGTGGTATCGGTCTGTGGAGGAATTACGACCATCTGTGTTTTGCTGGTCACGATCGTCCGGCCTCTGCGGGAACGTGTGATTGGTTCAAAAGCCATCAAGGACGGCATGAAATGTCAGCTTCGCGCAGATATGCTGCACACCTACTACAAAAACAAGGACAAACAGGAAATTCGGCAGTATGAGTCGGAAAATTTCCAGTATGAGTACGACGCATACAAGGCGCTCCACGGGAATTCCTTCATCGACAAGATCAAGAGGGAAGTGGATGAATGGGAAGTGGTGTCATGAGAATGGAATGGAGCAAGAAAATTCTCGTTTTTTCGTATTTCGTGCTGGCGGTGCTGATCTTCGTTTTTCTGGCGGAGTCGGACAAAAGCTCCGCTGCGGCGGTGCTCTGCGCGTGGATCGCGGAGTGCGGTGCTGCGACCGGCTTTTATTTCTGGAAGGCCAAGAATGAAAACCGGAGCAAATACGCGCTGAAATTTGTGGAAAAGCTGGCGGACCGGTACGGAATTGAAAGCACGAGCAGAATTCTCGAAACGGTTTTGAAGGATTGAAGGGAGAAATATCATGGATTACACAAAGATCATTACAACGTTCCTTGCGCTGATTTCGGCGCTGGTCTCGGCGTTTCTCGTTCCGTGGCTGAAGGAGAAGATCGGTTCGGAAAAGCTGAAAAAGTGGCAGTCGGTGGTGGAGATCGCCGTTCGGGCGGCAGAGCAGCTCTACAAATCCGATCAGGGTCAGGAGAAAAAGGCGTATGTTCTGCAATATCTGGCCTCGAAGGGCATTCGGTTTGACGATGCGACCGTGGACAAAATGATCGAGTCTGCGGTGCTGACACTTCACCACGAGCTTTACGGAGGTGGGGAAGGATGACGGTCTCCGAGGCGGTCAGAAAGCTGCTTTCCGTGGCCGAAAACGAGGTCGGTTATCTCGAAAAGGCTACAAACGCACAGCTCGACGACAAAACGGCCAACGCCGGACGGAACAATTACACGAAATATGCGCGGGATCATGCAAAATGGGGGACCTACAATGCCTCCAAGCAGGGCTACGCATGGTGCGATATGTTCGTGGACTGGTGCTTTATCACGGCGTTCGGGTTTTCTGCCGGAATGGAGATGACGTGCCAGCCGAAGGGACTCTACGGAGCCGGATGCACGATGTCCTACAATTATTTCCGGGATGCGGGCCAGAGTGTTCCGGTTTCCAAGGTTCAGGAGGGAGATCAGATCTTCTTCGGTTCTCCCGGAAACATGACGCACACGGGAATTGTCTATAAGGTGGACAGCGCGAAAATTTACACCATCGAAGGAAACACGGGTTCCGGAGAAAACACCGTGATCCCGAACGGAGGCGGCGTTTTCAAGAAGTGGTACTACCGGAATTCTGCGGCCATCGGCGGGATCGGACGGCCCAAGTGGGACGTAGTTACAAAAATCTCCGGGATTCCGGAGCATTCGGAGCTGAAAAGCGTCCGGTACGGCTCCTTCCAGGGAGGAATTTTTGCCGAAGTTCCGTTTTCCTGCATCGAACGGATGGAACACATCCGCATGGATGGCGCAAGAGGCGAATATCTCACGAGCGCGGCCGTCCGCGCAAAATGGAACGGGCGTGCGCCGGATATCGTCATAAACGCGGAGCTTTTCAATTATTCCAATTACACGCCGGCCTCCGGCGTGGTGCATCATGGAGAGATGGAATATCGCGGTTGGCAGCCGTTTATCGGCTTCTCAAATTACCGGACACCCATCCAGGAGGGCTACAACGCCGTTTCCTCGCCCGATGCGGTCGGCGGCTACCCCGCACTCGTTCTCGAAGGTGAAAAGTCCTTCACGGTTCCCAAGGGGCTTGAGGGAAACCGCTATCGCACGGCGATGGGCCTCAAGGGCGATGTGCTCGGAATCCTCGTGACGCAGAATCCTGTGAATCTGGAGGTCGTGGCGAACAAGTTCGTTTCCGAGGGCTACGATTTTGCCATCAATCTCGACGGCGGAAGCTCCAGCGGATACGCCATTCCCTCCAAGGCATGGGCCAGAGCCAACAAGCTTCGCGGCTTCGTCGGAATTTGGCTCGAGGGAGGAAACGGGAACTATCTCAGCAGGTCCGCAGCGCCGGTCAAGCCCTCGAAGCCTGCGAAAACCGAGAGCTGGACGGAGACAGACAAGTCCGCCGCGAAGGGCGTGCGGATGAAGGTCACGGCAAGCGCGCTGAATCTTCGGGCCGGAGCCGGTACCTCGACGGCGGTCAAAACGGTGCTGAAATTCGGCGAGGTCGTCACATGGTACGGATATCAGACGGAAAACTGGTATTATGTACGGACGGCAGGCGGTAAGGAAGGCTACGTTTCCAAGCAGTATGTGAAAAGGACGTAGGGATAAAAAGAGCCGGAGGACGGAAGTCCTCCGGTTTTTTCTTATAGATTGGAAAGCGTACCGTCGCCGATGATGACGGCGTTCGTGAGGCTGCTGCCGAGGACGAAAACCGTGACCTGCGAGCCTATGGATGCGGCTGCCATGCTGGAGACATAGGGAAGGGCGATTTCTTTATCGAAGGGGCGTTGGACGGTGATACGCCCGTTTTCTGCGGCCTTTGTCACCTGTGCGCGGAAATACCAGATGTTCGCGCGCGTCAGCGCTTCGACCTTCGGAAGGAAATATTCCCACAAGCGGTCTGCGAATTGCTTCATTGCCTGTTCGCTATCCATTTTCTGTGACCTCCCATGTATCTTCACGGAGAAGTCTGGCGCACATACGGTCAGCAGGAAGCTTCAAAATTGCCGCGTCGATGCTTTCTGCTTCCACTCGAATCTCCTTGCTTTTTCGGCCGTGAAACGTCACGAGAAATGTGTATCCATGGCTTATGACGTTCGTGCGGAGCTTTGGCTTTTCCAAATATTCATTCCTCCTTCCAGACGTTTGCGACGGTGAAGGTCATGCGCAGACGGCAGTTCACGTCTGCATACGTCACCATGTCGCAGAGTTTGGTCATTTCCGAGATCCTGCGGCGGATGTTCTCGTTCAGAATTCCCGTTGGAAGCGGAAAATCGATGGAGACGGACGCGCACTGCTCATGCAGCTCCAAGCCCTCGGTGTGCATCGGCGTGCGGAGCGCTTTTGCGACGGCGGCGGCGTGCTCGTGGACGGTGTGGAAGATCTCCGCCTTTTCCTCGTTCTGCACCGTTCCGTGGAAATTTTCGTTTTTCTGCGCCATTGCGGCGGCCATATCCTGAATATCCATATCTGTTCTCCTTTTATTTTTTGCCCGGTTGGGCTTGGTTTGGATTCTACAGGGATTTTACGCTTTGTCCCGCGCGGGAGATAATTTTTTCAGCTCCCGGACGTTCTGCGCGACGATTTTGACGGCTTGGTCGATGATGGCTTCGTCCCGGCGGAGGTCAATGCCCAGATCGTGCGAAAATTCGTAAGCGCAGGGGTCGAGCTTATAGTCCAGAGAAAAGCGGACGGCACTCCTTGCGCGGGCGGCGGAATAGCCGGATTCCAGAAGCGCCGGCGACGGCTCGTTTTCTCCGCTGGAACAGGCGGCTCCGGAGGACGCCATCAGGCCGTCGGCGGACATCCGCAGAACAAGCGCATGATTTTCGATGTTTTGGAAGGAAATGCTCGTGATATAGGGCGACTGCGTTTTTTCGTTTCCGCGATATTTCGTGCCGTTCAGCTGCGCATCCGGAATTTCCTCCATGATACCATCGATCAGGCGGTCATGCAAGTATCCGGCGGTATCCGCAAATTCTGCGATGTGCTCCGTGCGGAAGAAAAGTGCCTGCGCGATGGCTGCGGCCAGAGGAACGGCGGGCGTTGCCGGGTGGAAAAGCTTGCGGATTACCTCCGGTTTTTTGGCGATCAGGACGCCGATACCGATGGGTGCGCCGAATTTATGCCCGCCGCCTGCGATATACGACCATTTTCTATGCCGGAAGTCGATGGGCGCTTTTCCCATGGCTGCCGTGCAGTCCGAAAAACAGACGGTGTACGGCTCGAAGGCTTTTGTGAGGTCATAAATTTCGCCCGTTTCGTTGCCGGTATGGATATGTGCGAAGCCGGAGGTGCTGCGGTTGATCCCGAAAAAGCGGAAACTGTCCTCCCATCCTGCAGAAACGGCCTTATGCTCAAAGCTGGAAATATAGACGCTTCCGCATTCGTACATCATGGCGTTCATGGCGAGACGGCAGCTTTCCGTGGCGGAGGAGGTGAAGATCACCTGTTCCGGCTCGCACGAAAGGCAATGGGCGACGATTCTCTGCGCCCTTTCCAGCTCCCGCGCGGCTGCGACCCCGAAGGAATGGACGGAATTCGGGTTACCCCAGCTGTATTGCGAGGCCCGGTAGAATTCCTGACGGGCGGTTGCCAGAAGGGGAGAAGTCGCGGCGTGGTCGAGGTAGATCATACGCGGCCCCCATTCTCTGCGGCTTTGGACGGCGGCATCCAGTTCGGAATGAAGGCCATGCAGATCTTCTCATAGACGGCCTGCTGCGCAAGCAGTGCGTCGTGCTTTTTCAGCAGGAGCTGATAGTCGCTGCGGAGGTTGGAAAGCTGGAGATCATCCGGCGTTTTTTCGGACGATGCGGTTTTTTCCGGTTTTTCGGCAGGCTCCGGAAGCCCCAGCGAAATGCGGATGGCACGGTCGATATGCGCCATTTCCTCCGATGTGAGCGTGCAATAATATTCCCGGAGGCGCTCCTTGGAGATCGTTGTGACGCACTCACACAGCGCTACGGAAACGCGCGGTGCGGAATAGAGCGTGACGTGCGTCGGAAGCGGCTTTTTATTGGCCGTTGTGAGCCAGACAATCTCCAGATTCGCGGAGTATCGGTTATTTGCTTCGTTGCTCACGATCACGGCCGGCCGGGTTTTTGTGTACTCGGAGCCTACCTCCGTCTGTGTATCCGCGATCCAGAATACGTCTCCGCGATGAATTTCCTGTCCCATGGGCTGCTCCTTTCATTTTTCGGGCGTTTATGTACTCCGGGCTTTCGCCCGGATCTTTCGTTAATGTACGGCGTCCTTCAGCCCCTTCGCGGGCGCGAATTTCACGCCGTGATGCGCAGGAACCGAAACGGTTCCGCCGGTCGCCGGGTTTCTTGCGACTCTGGACGACTTATACGGCGCTTCGAATTTTCCAAAGCCCGGAATGTTCACCGCCTCGTGCGAGATCAGCGCTTCACGGATGCTTTCAAAAACCGCGTCGATGGATTCCAGCGCTGCGCCCTTCGGCATGCCCGTGCGGTTGGCTACGGCCTGTGCAAGTGCTTCCTTGTTCATGGTTTTTCCTCCTTTCCAGAAAATTTCATGGTGGGCCGTCCCGGAGTCGAACCGAGATTTTACCAGTTATGAGCTGGTTGCTCTAGCCATTTGAGATAACGGCCCGTCGTTTCCAGCTTGACGTACCGGACGCGAGGCCATGCGCGCTGGCCAACGGGCAGTTCTTTGCGGCATCCTGCCGTTTCCGCTTCACACCGGATTCCGGTGCGGCCGGTTTTGTCAGTCCGGCTTCTCAAGTGACTTCATCCGGATCTGCCACGCGTTGGCTTTCTCCGGCAAGCTGAACGATTTGCATCTTGAAAATGCGCGGCGTTCTACGAAAACCTTAGTCACACGATTTTTACAATGGCGCGGCGTGACCGAATCGAACGGCCTTGGGACAGCTGCTCGTAACTGCCCTTTGCCAAATGCCGCATGATTTCATTCAGATTTTTGCGGTACAGCGGTATTTGCAGGTTTTCCAGTCCGCGAGGCTGCACGACTCGAAGATGCAGGGTAATCCGGCGTACTCCGGCTTGTCGCAGAATTCGTGGATCAGCTCCGGATACAGGGCGTTCATTGCAAAAAGGATTCTTGCCGAATCCGGCCCGACAAACATCGGCTTTCCTTTCGGTGCGTAGTTACGGATCTGATAGGGGATTTCGTCCCGTTCGCTGTAGAAATGGACCGCGACCGGCGTCACGTCCTTCTCTACGACGACGTAGACATTTTTCGTGCCGTTGGTGAGATATTGAATGTCCAAGCTCATTTGTTTTCCTCCTTGCTTTTTGATTTTTGGAGTGCGTGAGGAGAATCGAACTCCCACCATCAGATTGGAAGTCTGATGTTCTGCCATTAAACTACACGCACATAAATGGCTCCCCGTTTTACTCCGGTGCGGGAGCGTTCTTCCCGAAAACCCATAGCCAGGCTTCCCAGCCTTGAGCACCGGAATCTCTGAAATGTTCCGGTGAGCGCCTTCGCTTACATGGGTGGCGCTTTTCTTCACAGAAAGGAGGTCAGTTATGACCAGCTGCGAGCCATGCCCAAACTCACAGCATTGCGGCGGAATCCGGATTTGAACCGAAATCGCGGGGTGTGGGTTATCCCCGCGACGCACCTGCCTCCGCCGTGCCTCCGGGCTTCCGACGAAACCCGGATCATTTCTGTTTTTCTGGTTTGTTCAGGCGATCTCCGGCCGGGGCTGTTTCAGCCGGAGCTGTGCGAAAAAATCATCTCCCGATTCTTCCAGACGCAGGACGTTCCGCTGCGCCTGCCGTTCCTTCTCCTCCTGCACGATCTTCGTCAGACGGCGGTTTTTCCGGCTGGTCAGCTTGCCGGAATAGATCTGCGTGGTCGCTACGGATTCATGGCCGAGTTTTGCCTGAAGCTCCTCGAAGCTCATGCCGCTGTTGAGATCGAGCCGTGCGCCGACGTGCCGCAAATCGTGCGAACGGATCATATCCACGCCGGTCACGGTTCTTACATGGCGCTTCACGACGTCCGAAAGCCACTGACGTGTGCCTGCGTGCCATTCTGCGCCCCGATTGGTTCCCTTGAATTCCCTGGTTGCCTCCGTGCCGAAAAGCGGGTCATGGTCGCCTGCGGCCGCTGGACGCAGTCCGCTGCGAAGATACAGACGGACGGCGGTCTGCGCAAGCGGCGGAAATTCGACCGGACGGAATTTATCGCCCTTGCCGTGCTCAACGTACAGCTCGGAATTTTCCCAGTCAAGATCCGCAGGCGTCAGCGCCAGAAGCTCACTGTTGCGAAGCTCCGTGGTCAGAAGCAAAATGACGATGGCGTAATTTCGCGGCCAGAATTTCGGGCTTTCCACGGTTTTTGCGGGAGGGTTATTTCGCCAGAGAAGCATGACCTGCTCGTCGGTCAAAAATTGCTCATACGGTCGCTTGTCGAGCTTTCGCGTATCCGGCATGAGGAGCTTTGCGACGGGATTCCGGTCGTACCAGCGGTTTTCGCCGAGTTCTTCGGAGCTGGCGAAATTGTACATGGCAGAAAGGACGGTCAGATATTGCTTGATGGTGGACGGTTTTTTGCCGTCCCGGCGCATCTGGTCGCGCCATGCGAGGATCTCCGGAAAGCCCTCCTCATGATCCCACAATTTGTTTTCCAGAAGGAAGCCGGAGAAATTTTTGAAGATCTGTTCCTGATTTTTGATTGTAACGTCGGAACGTCCCAGCGCCCGGAGGTTTTCCTCATAGGCGATCATGGCCGACCGGAATTTTTCATACGCTTTGGGGAAGCTCATCTGTTTCCGTCCTTTCTGATTTTATTGTACCAAACGCCGCAAATGTTTTTTGTACATCCGGGTATGTTTTCTATTCTGCGGGGTTTCCGGGTTTGTCCCGGTTTTTTGAAATTTTTCAGACGATGGATGCGCCGATCAGAAAGCCTGCGTAGGCCGACGCGGCCATTCCGGCAAGCAGTGCCGCGATCAGCCAGCGGGTGATGAATTTTTCCCGCTTGTGGCGCGCCTCCGCACGGACTTCCGCTTTCACCTCGTCGTGGTGTCGATTTACGACGTTCTCAAAAAGATTCTCAGGCCCCGTCATGGGGAGGGGGACCAGATTTTTGCTTTCACACATGTTTCTTCTCCTTTCGGTTTTCTGTGGTTTTTGCTTTCCAGTTATCCAATCTGCCACGTTTCCCGCTTTTGTCCCGCTGTTTTCAAATTTTTTTCGGATTCCCGGCAGAGGGCCTCCAACGCAGCCTGCCGGATGAACTGCGCATTCGTCGGACGGGCTTTGTCCGCGTCCATGCTCAAGCCGAACACCTTGTAAAATTTGCTGCCCCCGGCGCGATCGACTCCGACTCCGATGGACTTCCGGATCGCGCGCTCCACGCTGTTTGAGCTGACGCCGAATTCTTCGGCGATCCTCGGATAGATCCCGTCCGCGCTCATGGTCGAAATTTTGGGACAGCCGTTTTCTGCGCTGCGGCGGATGGCGCTGCGGAGGTAGTCATAGCCCGTCATGCTGGCCGGAATGCCCAGCTCCTTCATCAGCTGGTAAATTTCAATGTCCAGCGCGTCCATTTTCTGCGCGGTCATACGCGCGGCTCCTCGATGTGGCTCCGGATGATCTGCCATTCGTTCCAGATCTCTTCGACCGACAGGCCAGATTCCACGCGCGGAAGGCAGAATCTCAGGAAGTTCAGAAATGCTTCCTGATTTTTGGTTTTCTCGATCATTTCGATAAGTTCGTTTTTCATGGTTTGATCCTTTCTCGTTTGTTTTCGGTTTTGGTTCCCTCTGATTTCAGCATAACAGAAGGGGCAAATGTTTTTTGTACATTCTTATGTCAACTTCAAAAGGGTATAAAAATCCCGCCGAAGCCTTGACTTCTGCGGGCAATTCGTGTATAAAAGTATACAGAGATCGCGCGTGAAGTCGCGTTGATTTCGTCCATACCGTTGCGCTGCGACCCGCCAAGATTGCCAGCGCGGCGGTATTTTTATTTTTCGGAGCTGGATTTCAGGTATTCCAGAACTGCATAGCGGATATATCCGCTTACGGTCATTCCTCGTTCTTGAGCCTCTGCTTTGATTTTGCTCAAGACCTCCGGAGTGAAGAATACGTTGACGCGCTCCGTGTTGTCTTTCGGCCTCGGCATTTTCTATCCTCCTTTCGAAATTATAATATCACCATTTTATCAACTTGTCAACACCCATTTTAGAAAGAAGGGGATATTACGGCTTTCCAACCATACCGGAACAGATTCAGAAGGTTCCGAATACGTCCGCCTCTAAACAGCGGCTGCCTTCCGCCAGTCCTCCTGATCGTTTTGTTTATTTTCCTACTCGGATGCATTGGAAAAAGCTGCGAAGAGCATGCAAAAATACGCGCAGAACAGGAACGGCAGAAGATGATCGAACGATTCCGGGAGGAAGATGCACAGCGTGCGGCCTCTGAGGAATCCAAACCTCCGCCTCAACAGAAGCCTGAAATTATTGAGATCGAAAAACCGTACATAGGAATGCCGGAACGCTACATCGGAATGACGAAGTGGGGAAAACCGGACTATTCCAGTTTTGTCGTTGGTGGGACATCCTATATGTTTTATGGGGATGATGATTATTTGGTCACGGTACAGTACGGCGAGGTCACGATGATCCAGAAATTCCGAGATGGAAAACTGCTCTGGTCTGAGACTGAAACTGGGATACATTCGCTCACACGTTAATATTCTACTGAAAATATGGGATTTGTCCCGCGAAGTAGATAAAATTTTTGATTTCAAGAGCATGAGAAAAGCCGCCCGGTTGGGCGGCTTTTGTTATATGCCGAGAAGGGAACGCTTCTTTTTCTGGAACTCCTCGTCGGTGATGATGCCCTTTTCCTTCAGAGTGTGGAGCTTTTCAATTTCTGCGTAGATATCGCCCGTTTCCTGCGGGCCTTCGAGCTGCTTTTTCTCCGGATGGGGCATTTCATTTTCCTTACGGATATTATCCAGAATCGCGGTGATCTCCCGCAGCTCCTCTTCTGCGCGGACATAAATGTCCGAATCTTTATTCACTTCCGACTGAATGAAATTTAGCTGCTTTCGTGGGCAGATCAAATCTTTCAAGACGATTTCCAAATGCAGATCGGTACAGGTTTTTTTACTTCCCTGCGTTGCGGAGGCCGCAACCATTGCCCCAGCGGCTCCGAAAAGGATACCGCTGCCGACGATGGATGCCGTATCTGATGTGGCGCTTCCGTCCTCTATGACGTTATAGGACAGAATATCCGAAAAGCTGCAAAACCATGGCTCTTCATCCTCCGGCGTTGCAATCATGATTTTTTTCTTTTCGGCGTCTACGCAGAATGTGAAATTATTATCCGTTCCGAGAACCTGACGCGTGATGTTGAAACCGTCGGAGACGGCGCGGTTCAGAGCGCTTGTGAGTCTGCGGCTGCGCTCGTGGGCGGTACTATTTTCGATTTGCTTGTTATCCTTGGCGCTCGCCCATGCAGCGACGACTATCAGTATTGCAAATAGAGCGAAAAGCAAAAATTCCATGGTTCGAAATTCCTTTCGTTTTACGAATTCATTATTTTTCTTGGTTTTGCATCATTTTCGTGAGGTCACGAAAATGGTCTGATCCGTGATGCGGGCGGCTCCGATTGTGGGAATCCTGCCGCCCCTGTTTTTCCATCATAGCACAGCCTTTTCCGGTTTTCCATAGGCCGTGGAAATTTTTTACGGAAGCAGAAGAAATGAGATCAGCGGATAGACGCTGACCGGAATCCCGTTGCAGGTCTGCACGACGTATTCCCGGCTCGAAACCGAAATGCAATTGAAACGCTGCCGCGTCCCGTCCGAATATTCGACGGTCGTTTTGTGAATCTTACGCGGATAGATTTTTCCGCCGATGCTGGCATTTACTTTCATGGAAATGACCTCCCGATGGTTTTGGTTTTCTTGGTTTTTCACACGGCTCGGATTCTGCCGGGAAGGGGAGCTTTGTCCCGTTCCCGGCAGGTATTTTTTTATTCTCCAATATTGCGGTAAACGGTTTCACTGTAATCATCGAGCGAAAGCACCCACTTGTCACCCCCACACGTCGAGCGGATCTTCGGCGTTCTGCGGAGGATCTCGCCGGTCGTCTGGTTTTTCAGCGTGACGGTCGTGGCGGTCGCCTTGACGATCTCCCACTGCTCCGGAGTCCATGCGCCTGCCAGAAGTCTGCGAACGGTGAAAATTTCTCCGGGCTTGAAGGGCTGTACCGGTTTTTTCGCTTCCTCCGCCTTGACGATCTCCAGAATTTCGGCGTAGGCTGCGGTCAGGTCAAAGCCGTTCGGCGTGCGATAGGTGAAGTTCTTCGGGCCTGTCCGCAGGACGGTGCAGTCGTTGTAATGTTTGATTTTCACGACGTAGCCCGGCTTGATGTTCTCTTTGCTGAACTGCACGCCGCCCAGTGCGTCAATGCACGACTGATAATAACAGAGTTTCGAAATTTCCGATTCCAGACGGTCCTCCGTATCGTCGATCCAGTTCTCGATCTCCGAACGCTCGATTTTTGTTCCGTCCCAGCGCGTCTGAGCTTCTCCCATCGCGTCGCATTCCAGCATGACGTGGTAATGGTCCAGATTTTCCCGAAGCTTTTTGATGGCCTTTTCTGCATCCTTCACGCGGCGGTCACAGAATGCTTTATCCCCGGCGTTTTTCTGGTCCGCTGTTCTGCGGGCGATTTCTGCGCGCTCCGCGTAGTATTCGGATTTTTTGAATTCCTCGAAGCCTCTGTCAAAGGCTGCAAACATTCTTTCCCGCTGCCGCGTAAAGGCACGGCCGGATGAGGTGTTGATGTTCGGCTGCGTGAAAAACGCGATGTCTCCGTGCATGGCGTTGATGGGCGCTTGCAGCGCCTGCGCCCGTTCTCTGGCGTTCTCCGAACGCGCCTCCATGCGGTCGGCCCGCTCTGCGGCCCGCTCCGCCTGTCGCGCCATTTTTTCCTCGAAGGTCAGAAGCTCCCCGGTCTTTCCGCGATCCTCCGCGCCCAGCTCCTTCGCCGTTTTTTCGGCGTAGTAGAGATTCGGACGCTTCGCACGGCTCACCCAGCAGCCGCCTCGCTTGGAAAACAGGAAGTTGCTTTTGATTTTTGCTTTGTCCGCTTCCGGAAGCGCCTGATATTCCTCTTTTGAAAAGTGAAGCTCGAGCTTTTCCGTCTCGCGGTTGATGATGTAATACATTTGAAATGCCTCCTCGTTTGGTTTTTCTGGTTTCTGTTCTACAGAAAAAGCGGGGTTTGTCCCGCTTTCCCGTGAATTCCTTCAATTTTATGCGCTCAGAATTTCGTACACCTCGCGCGATTCGTAGCGGATGACCGAATTTCCGGCTTCGTCCGTTCCGTCGTACATCGGCCCGCAGAAATTCTTGAGCTTCGGTGCGCCTTGCAGCTCGGCCCGGCAGGATACGCTGTGAAATTCTCCGGCGGTCTCGAATGCTTTTTTCAGATGTTCGACGGTTTCAAATGTCTCAACGATCATGCGCGGACGCGTGTCGTCCGGGTTCATGCTTACGACCTTATAGATTTTTCCCTTCGCCTGAATTTCTGCGAGGTGGACGCGCTCCGATTCCTCCGCAAGCTTCAACTCCTGCGGAAATCCGTCCACAAGGCCGTAAAACAGATTTTTATCAAAGCACCAGAAGCTTTTCGGCTGCTCGTAGGTCGTTTCCGGCCAGCCGCTGAAAATCGCGATGGGCTTCTCGCCGTAGATGCGCATTCCGTACACCGTGCGGCCTCCGCGTTTTTTGAAGTAGATGGTCAGGGCTTCCTTGTACTGCGCGTAGGGCTTCGTGTCCGCCCCGGTGACGGTGACGTGCAGAAAATACACGCCGCCGAATTCGTTCTGCGTACAGATGGTCATACGGGATTTTCCGGAATTCAGCTGGTTTTCGATGGTTTTTGCGATGGTCTCGAAATTTTTCATAGGGGGTTCCTCCTGTTCCTGTTCTATTGACTGTTCTGCCGGGCTTTTCGGATTTGTCCCGGAAATTTCAGATTTTTATTCGATCTCCTGCTCGGAAATTTCCCAGGAATAGACGGTGTCCAGCTCCAGATAGTCGCGGGCGCAGTGGCCCAGCCGGATTTCGTTCGGCTCCTCGCAGGACATATCATCGTCCCAGAAATCTTCGTCGTACTCCGCGCGGATGGCTCCGGCTCCGGCCACGATCTGCGCGCGGGCTTTCTCGATCTTTCCAAAAACGCCCAGAATTTCCACGCCCTCATTGTCGGGCGTGTCCCAATGATGAACGGCTACGAAAACGGTCATGATTTTTTTCCTCCCTCAGAAAATGTACTCGATCAACGCGTCCGCGCTGAAGATCACGATGAAAAGAACGGTCAGCAAAAATCCGCGAATGATTGATTTGAAAGTTTCAGGCTTCATGGTTTTAACTCCTTTTTGGGTGATTTCTTTACAGTTTTTGTTCTGCGAGGAAATCCGGATTTGTCCCGCTGGTCTCGGACTTTTTTCATTTTTTGCGGGGTCCCATGATTTCAGCATAGCAGGGCGTGTAAGTGGTTTTTTGTACATCCGGACGCAAAAAAGCCGCCCCGAACGGGACGGCTTTCTGTTTTTTCTGGTTTTGCCGGATTCTGCGGTTTCCTTGGTTTTTCTTGGTTTTTCTGGTTTTTCTGGTTCGAACGCCGCGCCGTCAGGGCGCTATGGTCCCGAATTTTGCATACTTATACATGGCGATGCACAGCTCATTCAGAAGCGAAATGCCGCCGATCTGACGCGAAAAGCTTCCGCTGCCGTTCTGCTGGCGAAGCTCCGTGCGTCCGTGGATGTTGCAGAGGTAAAGGCCATCAAAAATTCGGATGCATTCCCGTTTTTCCCGGAGAATGCCCACTGCCGTCGTTGCCATCTCCTGCGCCGGTACGTCGAAAATTCCGTCCGCGTAGTCTACGAATAAGTAGCAGTTGCCGCTCGCCAGAATTTCGCCCGTCGCATAGTCGCGGTCGATGCTCTCAAATTTGGAAAGCAGGCGCTCCACGCTTTCCCGGCGGATTTCCAGATTCTTGATCGTCACGCTCGCGCTCGTGCTGTAGCCGCAGTCCCGGACACGAACTGATATATCACGCGGTGCATAGCCTGCCGTTTTCAGTGTCGCGCGGATCGCGCTGCCAAGCTCTTTATTCGTCATTTTGAAGTTCCTCCGTTCGGTGTGATTTTGTTTCTGATTTATACTCTGCTCCGTTTTCTGCTTTTGTCCCGCTCAAGCGCAAAAAACAGCGCCCGAGTTTTTCTCGGACGCTGTTCTGTATTTTCCCCGGAGTTTTCCGGCGGCGCTGTTCAGGCCGTCAGGCCCCGGAGTTTTTGGAAAGCGGCTGTTCAGTCCCCAAAATCCTCGGCCGGAATTTTCGGAGCTTCGGCGGCTCCGGTTTTTTGCGAAGCTGGGGAATTTTCCGGCGCGGCCTGATCCGGGAAAGCGGACCCCCGCAGACAGTACGCGACGTAGGACGAAAGCGCCGCGTTGACCGTTTGACCACGCGCCGCGCACCACGCCCGGAACGCTTCGCCGTCTGCCTTGCTCAAGCGCACGCCCAGCGTCACGCGGTTTGCCTGCTCCCACTTATTTTGTGCGCGACGCTCCGCGTCCGTTTTCGCACTGTTTGGGTTTTTGATGCTCATATAATGTATGCCCCCAATCCGGGTGATTTTATTTTTTATTCTACCGGGTTTTGACTTTATGTACCACTGTCGAATTGAACAAAATATGCGATTAACATTTGGTGAACTTTTCGCAAAATGTATGATTAACACGAAAAATCCACGAAAAGATGGAAATCCCGAACTTTTCAAGGCTACAATGCGGTTAATCATATAGTAAAATGCGATTAATCATAACTAAAACGCTGTTTTGACAATACGGTTAATCGAATATATAATAAAGCCATCAAATGAAACACACACCAACACAAAAACCGAAAAGGAGATACAGAAATGATTATCACGAGAGCACAGGCCAACAGAGAAATTGAGCGGCTGCACAACATTTACGCGATCAACCTTGCCAAGGCGAACGAACTCGAGATCACGAAAGGCGCTACTTACGCGCATCCGTATTATCTGGCCGCCGAAGAGGCTTACAACAAGGCGCAGAGCCTCAACATTAAAAAATATCTGTTTTGATGGAGGTAACAAAATGCTGAATCTGAACATTGAGCAGTACGGAGCTTTGAAACTCGATCACAAGCTTGCAATCTATGTTCCGGGAACAAACGGAGTAGATCAGGAAGCAGACAACACGGAACAGGTGAAGAAAGTGGCCGCGATCTTCTCCGGACTCTTCGGCGGAGCCACTGCGACGGAAGCAAGCGGATTCTGGCAGAGCGAAACGGCGGGCCTTGTGAAAGAACGCATTACCATTGTTTATTCCAACTGCACGGAAGAACAGGCGCGCGAAAACATCGGAAAAGTGCTCGAACTTGCGCAGGAGCTGAAAACCAGCATGAAGCAGGAAGCAATTTCGATCATGGCCGACGAAGTATTATACATCATCTGAAAACTGAAAGGAGATACAAAAATGAACCAGAACAACGAATTTTTGAAGATTTGCCAGCAGGTGAAAAACAAGCCGCTTTTCAAGCAATTCTTGATCTTCTGCATCGAGCGCATAGAGCAAGGACAGGACACCGTGACAATCTGGAACGCATGGAACGCCGGAAGGAGGCTGTAAGCATGAGCAGACGCATTATCATTGCAGGCGCGGCGGCTATTCTGGCCGTCCTGACGGCCTGCACAAGTCCCAAGCAGGGACAGCCGACAACGGACACCACCCCGGCCCAGATCGTAGCAGTGGAGCGCGTCAGCGCCGACACGGACGCCGTAACCGGCGAGGACACGCGCGGCGAGCGCTGGACATGGTACACCGACGCCGGAGACTACCGCAGCGGCGACCGCGTGCAGCTGACGTTTGACGGCCCCGCAGTCATCGACGCAAACCCGGCAGGCTGACGCACCACCAGCCGCCCCGGACACCCTAGCAGAGCCGCACCGGGAATCAAAGCGGCCCCGCCTCATCAAATGAAACGAAAAAGGAGACCGTCACCATGAACAAAAGCCAGATCATGCGCAAGGCGTGGAGCCTCTACCGCGCCACCGTCGCAGAGTTCCCAGAGACGCGCAGCCGCGCCCAGTTTGCCGTCTGCCTCAAAGAAGCGCACAGAGCCGCCCAAGACGCCACAGCAGCCCGCCGCGAGTGGGAGAACATGAGCGGCGAGGAACAGTATACCGCCTTGCAGAGAATGGCGTGGACCGTCAAAAGCCGCGCCGAAGCTACAGGCCGCAGCGCTGACACGGCATGGATGCGCACAACCGACGACGCGCAGACCGTCGCCGCTGAAGCCTGGCCCCGCGTAGCTCCGGCCCTGACCCGCAACGAGCAGGCCGAAGAACCGCACATGCTCGCATTCATTCTCTTCGCCGCCTGCACGCAGGCCGTACACACCATAGCCCGCGCAGAGTATCGCCACGCCGCCAACTGCTGCCAAATCATAGCTATCGACGCAGACGGAGACGCAGCCGATCAAACCGCGCTCGAAGCACTCCCAAGCGCCACAGCCGCCCCCACCAGCAGCCCCGAAGATGCCGCCATCATCCGCGCCGCCATTGAGGCAACAGCCGCCGACAACACCGATCGACAGATCATACAGGCGCTCGCAATCGGTCTCACCGTCCGCGCTATTGCCTCTGCGCTCGGTATGAGCAAATCAGCAGTTCAACGCCGCATCGACTCCATCCGCAGCCGCTACCGCGCCATAGCCTGAAGCAACGCCCCGCCATACATCCACCACGCCGCCCCGGCTACACGTCGAGGCGGCTTAACTGTATCTACATACAATTAAAATCGCGTGCGTGCGCGCGCGTCGCGCGTGTATGCGCCCGTGCGCGTGCGTGCACACACGTTTTACACGCCCACGACTAAAGTATACTTTACTCCCGTTTCATCTAGCCCCACCAATGCAGGCGCGGAACATCTCAGCCCGGCAAACTTCCGGCCACTCTCACGCCAGCCATTGCCAGCGCATACAGGAACACAAGGCCAGGGCGGGGAAAGTGTTCGCGGCTCCGCCGTGTTCAGCGGCTCCGGCTTGCCTGACCCGTTTTGCTGCCATAGCAACGGACAAGGCAGACGGCCCCCCGGCAGCGCCTCAGAACTCAGAAAATCGCAAAAAGTTCGGACAAATCCGAGTTTTGCAAGATTCCATGCAATCATGGGCGACTTCCGTTTACATTATTGGTACTAATGTAAACGGAATCCGGCACCGAGGCGGCAAAAATGCAAGCCGCCCCCATTTTACAAGTCAGGATTGGCTTCTGTTTTCATAACCACGCATAGCACTTCCCCCCACAACCACGTTCACTCGCTCGACCTCTACCTGATTCTAAATATATCCGGCGTGTGCGATCAACTCGGCACTTTACGCTCTAGGCGCTGACGATGCGTCCATTTCTCCTCCCTTAAAATGGGGAGGGGGGTGGTTTTCCAATTCTGAGGCGAAAAAATGAAAAGGCGATAGGGCATACCTCAAAAAATAAAATTTGCGCGGTTGCCTTTCGGCAACGATACAGGTTTCCTTCGGAAGTGCTTCGACGGAAGGTCAGGTAGTGTGCAGGTAGGCAACGGTCCTGTGTGGGTGGTGATGGGAAAAAGCGGGATGCTGTGCGTTTACATAACGATGTACAAAAAATATTTGTGGCGATTCGTATGATTGAAATATAGGGAGCGACACAGAAGTTCTCAAACGAAAAACAATGGGAGGCATTGAATTGAGAGACATTCTTTTTCGAGGTAAGCGTGTGGACAACGGCGAGTGGGTGTACGGAAATCTGATTGTCCGAAAGGAAAGCGACGGGTGCGCGTGCGGAGGAAAGACTTTCATCGACAGTGGGAAGCCGTTTGACACGGCCGTGGAGGTAAATCCGGAGACAGTGGGGCAGTACACGGGCATGGACGATATTCACGGTGAGAAGATCTTTGAGTGGGATGTCGTCATGGTCGAGGATCTTGAATCTGAATTTGTGGTGGAGTTTTTCCGGCACAAGGGCGAATTCAGGCTGACGGCCGCAGATGGTCTTTGCAGCGCGGAAATGTGGTCGGGATTCCGGTACAAGCGGTGCGGGACGGTGTTCGATGCGAAAATTTGAATTTTGCGCGGGCGCTACGCGCCATGAAGGGAAGGAAGTATGAAGATGAATCCGGTATGTTTGAATGAAGTGACGCGGAGAGCGCGGAAGCCGCACAGGTGTAATTTGTGCCGCGGGGAGATCAAGAAGGGAAAGGAATACGATCTACAAACGCTCGTCTATGACGGGAGGCTCTACGGATGGAAGATGCATCCGGAATGCAATGCGGTTGCTTCGTTTTTGTGGGATTACGTTGATCCGGGCGAAGGAATGACCGCAGACGAGTTTCTGGACGCTTGCAGTGAGGTTTGCAGGACCTTTGTCTGTCCGGATTGCGAACATTTTGACGCAGATGGCGCTTCGGACGGCGACTATTGCAGGGAGGATCGTTCGTTCTGCATCCACAAGCTTTATGAGCTGGCGCAGAAGTATTACCTGAGCAGGCAGAGAAGTACGGAACGTGGCTGGATTGAATGGCGGCTTGTGCCGATTATGGATAGGGGGTAAAAGCCTTACAGCAATGAGTTCGATTGCAAGAGTGTTTCCACGCAAGACAAAAGCGTCTCCCGTTGATTCGCTGTCGTTTTTCGGCGCGCCGACCATCGAAAACATCGCAGATTGCATCAAGGCCGATGTGACGCAGGTCAACATATCCGTGACGTTTACTTGGGATATCGAGGCGGCGGAGGAACTGTATTATGCGTGGCAGGTGTTGGGGGTGCCGGTCGAAGTAGGCGGTCCTGCGTTTGATGATCGCATGGGCGATTTTACACCGGGCATGTATCTGCGCGACGGATACATATTCACGTCTCGCGGTTGCACAAAAGAATGCTGGTTTTGCTCTGTACCACGCTGTGCGCATGGGCAAATCAAAGAGCTGCCAATCGTGGACGGTTGGAATATCCTCGATGACAACATTTTAGGCACGTCCGAACGGCACTTCCGGGCAGTTTGCGAGATGCTTAAGCGGCAAGCACATCCGGCGATATTTACGGGAGGCTTGGAGCCAGCGCTTTTGCAGCAGTGGCAGGCGGATTTGCTACGCGAGGTGAAACCAGACCGCATTTACACGGCCTACGATACAAAAGATGATCTGGAACCGCTGATCGAAATGGGACGAAAATTCTGCGCGGCAGGATTCAGACCGTCGAGCCACGCAATGTGCTGCTATGTGCTGTGCGGATACGACGGAGATTCTTTTGAGGCGGCAGAATTACGCCTGATCCAGACCATGCAGGCCGGATTTGTCCCGTATGCAATGCTGTTTCGCGGAGAAGATGGAAAATATGATCCGGATTGGCGGCGCTTCCAGCGTGAGTGGTGCAGGCCAATCATTACGGGGAAAAAGTTTAACGAATATTGGAGGGGAAAACGTGACGAATAAAGAAATCGTGCAGGATCGGCGGGTGCGCGAGCTGGGAAAGCGGAAAAAGGAGGGACGGATACGGTGAGTGATTTGGAGCAGACAGCGATTGAGCGGCTCAAGATGGCCTCGGATATGAGCTTACGGCTCTACAAGCAGCCGCTGGTAATCACATACTCCGGCGGAAAGGACTCGGACGTGCTGCTGCATCTGGCTGGGAGATCGGGCATCCCGTATGAGGTGCTGCACTCGCTGACAACGGCAGACGCGCCGGAGACGGTACGCCACGTGCTGGATACCTTCCGCCGCTTAGAGCTGGCTGGCGTAGAATGCAACATCGATACGCACAAGCGCCCCGACGGAACGAATGTAACCATGTGGAATTTGATTCCGCGCAAACTCATGCCACCGACACGTCTCGTGCGATACTGCTGCGCGGAACTTAAAGAGGGCGGTGGGAAAGGCAGATGGATTGCAACCGGTATACGCTGGGCAGAATCAGCGAAACGGAAGAACCGCGGTGCGCTGGAAGTTTTGCATCGGGATATATCAAAACGCCTAACACTGATGAACGACAACGACGAGAGCAGAATGATGATGGAAACGTGCCAGCTTAAAGGGAAAAGGGTCGTGAACCCGATTATCGATTGGAAAGATGCTGATGTTTTGGGTTATGCCGCAGTAGAAAAAATTTGCATGAATCCGCTGTATGAATGCGGATGGAAGCGAGTGGGGTGCATCGGATGCCCAATGGCAGGGAAACACAGAAACACGGAGTTCTCGCGCTATCCGAAGATCAAAGCGGCATATGTCCGGGCGTTTGACAGGATGCTCGATGAGCGCAGACGGCGTGGGAAAATGGACGGAGGTGTGCGCTTTGGAGAGACCGGCGAGGACGTGATGCACTGGTGGATGGAGGATGGCGTTTTGCCGGGACAAATGGTTCTTGAAGGGATGGAGGACATATGACAGAAAAGGAAATCGTGCAGGCGCTGCGGTGCTGCGCGAAGGGGCTTGGACACGACGACGC
>ERZ1034917.103-NODE-103-length-81376-cov-16.666298_pt1 | contig 81376 bp, 129 predicted proteins | sample MGYA00520605_ERZ1034917 | MGnify/ENA primary metagenome ERZ1034917 (study PRJEB33766, sample SAMN09781784) | gut metagenome | biome: gut microbiome | host: Homo sapiens | place: Madagascar | study: EMG produced TPA metagenomics assembly of the PRJNA485056 data... | reverse complement strand
GGTGTAGATAATAAAGTATTAACATCTATTAAACTTAATGGAAAAATTATAGATTCGTCAAAATATACTTTTGAATCTGGAATTTTAACTGTTCTAGATAATTTGTGTGCGGACGATATCTTGTCTGTTGAATTTATTGATAATCATTTTGTTATTAAAAACGATATAGGTTCAAGACATAGTGTTGAAAAATCTGTTGGTGATTCTTTTGAAACAATTCAAGAAGGAAGTGGCTATGAATATAACGATGTGACAAAAACATTGACGATTAAAGTCCCTCTTAGCAATGGAGATGAAATAAAAGTTAAAAACTATGACTCTGTAAATGTTTTAAAAGTCGTTGATTCAGATGCGGGAGATGGACAGATACTAACAAAGGATGTAGTTCCTACTTTAAAATCTTATGTCCCCAAAAATGGAGATTATGTTATTAAAATAGAAGGATATACTGATGTTTTAAAATCGCTATATGAATTAATAGACAAGCGTTTGACCGAAGAAAATTCTGTTCCAGATGAATATAAGATTACTGAAAGAATATTAACACCCGAAAACTTTGATGAATCAAATTCATATTTACCAGAAGCAAATATAAAAAATTTGGGAGAAGTATATAAAATAATTAACCAAGATAGCAACGGCAATGATGTTTCTTATAAATATTATGTTTGCGAAATGAAAATGTCAACATATAAAGATGATGATGGTAAACAACAACAAAAGTATCAATACTTATGGAATGAAAGAAACCTAGTTTTTGGCGGAGAAGGTATAAATTCTTTAAAGGAAAAAATAGATATTTATTCTTCTATTAATGATATTCAAGTCGCTGCAGAGTGGGATAAAAAGCCAGACAATAGTGATGAGAAGAAGAGCTATAAAAACAATTTAAATAATCTTAAAAAATTCAAAAAAGAACTAGAAATCAAAGAAAAAGAAATATAGAGTTAGAGATAGAAGATGTTAAAAATAAAATACTATCAATTTCAAATGATGTCAATATAAACAAAAACTTTTCTCCAGAAAGCTTAGATAGATTATCTTTATTCCTTAGAGAAGATGAATATACAGATGATTGTTTTTGCATTACAGAAATTGATACAGACTTAGATATTATTAATACACAAAAGGAACTTTTGGTATCTGGATATAAGAAGCTAAAAACAATTTCACAACCAACTCTTTCTTTTACTGCCTCTATGAAAAATATTTATGCAATGCCAGAATTTAAACCAATACTAAATCAATTCAAACTCGGAAACTTTATTAAAGTTGGAATAAGAAAAGGCTTTATTCAAAAGGCAAGGCTTCTTGAAATTCAATTTGATTTTGATGATTTAAGTAATTTTTCATGTACATTTGGCGACTTATTATCGGCAAAAAGTCAAGGAGACTTACACGCTGATTTATTATCACAAGCAGTAAGTGCGGGAAAAGCTGTTGTAAGTGGTTCATCTTATTGGCAAAAGGGATATGATGTTGCAACTGCCATTGAAGATAAAATTAGACGGGGGCTTATTGATGCCACTACATCTATTAAGTCAAATTCTGCGGGGCAAGATGTTTCTTGGGACAACTATGGTATTCATTTGCGTAAAGTTGTTGATGGCATTTTAGACCCACATGAGGGTTGGATTACAAATAATAAATTTTTATATTCTGATGATAATTTTGAAACTACAAAATCAGTATTTGGTAACTATGTAATAGATGGTGAGACATATTGGGGAATTTTGGCTGGATGTGTTAGTGCTGGCTTAATTGAAGGTAGTAAAATTATCGGTGGAGAAATATGTATTGGCGAAAGAGAAGATGGGACATACAATTTTAAAGTAGATAAAGATGGCACAGTTACAATGAACAAAGGTGATGCCGCAGAGAAATTATCATATTTTAGTTTTGACGGAGATAAGGGATTAATTGTTGGTGAAAATAAAGATGGTGAATATTTCTCAAGAGTGTCTGCTCAAAGAATTGAATTTTGTCGTAAAGCAAAGATAACATATGTTACTTCTGAACCAACTCATAAAGATGATAATTTTGATTATATAAAATATACACATACGGAAGGTTCACATACCTATTTTGATTATTATAAAAATCCTGACTTTTTATATAAATCAGAAGAACCACAATATGAAGCTCGTGCTATTGATAAAGATTTTGAAGATCCAGAAATAAAGTTCGGAATTGCAATTACATATTTTGCGAATAATACCGCATATATGAAGCAAGCCGAAATAGAAGGTAATCTTAAAGTTGGCACAGATGAACAAACCCCAAGTATTTCTTTAGGTAGATTTAAATTACAAATAGAATCTAACGGTAGTCTATCAATTGTAGTGACATAATGGAGGTGATAATATGGCTGTAACAAGTGGTGCATTTGAAACAAGTGTAGCAAATACAGGTGGTGGCAATTATCCTAATAGAATTAGAGTTGAGTGGTCTTCATCACAGAGTGTCGCAAGCAATACCTCTACTATATATTGGTCTGTTAAATCTGCTGGTGGAAGTCGTAATTATACTATGACTGGCCCAGTAACAGTTAATATCGCTGGAATTACTGTATTTAGTAAATCTGATAGATTTGAAATGTGGGCAGATACAACCCTTGGATCAGGAAGCTTTACTTTAACACATAATGCAAGTGGAAATGCTACTTTGACGGCATGGGCAGAAGCAGCAATTTATACTTATGCAATTAGTAGTACTAGATATGGATATTCTGTAGATTTACCACAAATACCAAGAGCTTCAAGTATTAGTGTCAGTGGAAGCACTATGGGTTCTCCAATCACAATTTCTATCTCAAAAGCCGCATCTTCTTTTACTCATACTATATACTGGTATTTTGGAAATGCTAGCGGCACAATTGCCTCCAATACATCAAGCTCATCTGTGACATGGGCTCCTTCTATAGATTTAGCATATCAAATTCCGAATGCTACATCTGGCACAGGCACATTAAAGTGTATAACATATAATGGAGGTAGCAATGTAGGGGAAAAATCTATTAATTTTACATTAACAGTACCATCTAATATTGTTCCGTTAATTAATAGTTTTTCATCATCCATAGCAAGTACAAAACCATCAGGCTGTGGGTTATATGTTAAAAATAATTCAACAGTTAAGTGGAGTGCATCTGTTTCTGGTCAATATGGCTCGACTATTAGAAGATGCGTTATTAGTGGTCAAAACTTATCTTATGATACAACATCATCTTCGACTTCGTATAGTGCAACGAGTTCTACTTTAACAATTTCTGGTAAAAAAACATACACAATAACTATTACAGATAGTCGTGGGAGAACAACTAGTACAACAGGAAAGATTACTATAGTAGACTATAACACTCCATTAATTACTTCATATAATTCTTTTAGAAGTGATTCTACTGGTAACATAAATGGATCTGGCAAATATGTAACGCATAAAATTACTACTTCGTTTTATAGACTAAATGGTAATAATAAAATAACGATTAAAGCATATAGTAAAAAAGGTATGGACTCTACATACTCGTCATCTTATGTAACAATCAAAAACGATGCAACAAATCAGACACAGTACACATACACATATTCAAATAATTCTTTTGCAGTCGATTCCACATATGATTTTAAAATTGTAATTTCTGATAGTGTTGGTGGTTCACATACTATTTATACACATGTTGGCACAAAAAATATTCCAATAAACATAACAAACGATAATAATGCCATAGCAATTGGAGGATATGCCCAAACTTCAAAAAACAATACTGGTAGATTTGACTGTAACTGGGAAGCTCATTTTATATCGGCTCCAATAACTGGCTCAGATAGAAAACTGAAATCAAATATTAAAGACATTAATATTGATATAATAGACTCTCTGCGACCAGTCGAATATAAACTGATTAACGAATCTTCTGGCGTTACTCATTATGGATTTATTGCACAAGATGTGGAAGACGCTCTTTCTAATGTTGGGGTAAATTATAAAACTGGAATTGTTCACTATGATAAAAATGAGGAAACAAATGAAAAAACAAATTACGCATTAGCATACGAAGAAATCATTCCTTTGTTGGTAAAAAAATGTCAGGAACTTCAGCAAGAAATTAATAAGCTAAAAGGAAAATAACAATTACAACAAATTGGTTAAAAGGAGATAATCTATTATGAATGGGTGATTTTATGGAATTAATTAGAGATATAGCAGCTGTTATTGGCTGCATATCTGCTTTTATCGCACTTATTACTACAATTTTTAAACCAGTTAGAAAAAAGATTATCAATTGGATTAAGCACACATCTGAGGCAAGTGAAACTTCTGCTGCAATTAAAGATATTAAATCTGATATTGCTATGCTTGAAGGCAATGTAGGGACGATTCTTGAGCGTCTAGGCCAAATAGATGATCGTATTAAAACATTGGACAAAAGAGTTTTTGGGAATGAGCGTGATAGAATTAAGGCCGAACTATCAGAGTGTGCAGCTCGTTGTGCCCGTGGTATCAAACTATATCCAGAAGAAAAGATTCATATTGATGAAATTTATTCTAAATATAGTAACGAGCTTCATTGTAACTCTACCGGGTCTGAGGCATATCACGAAATAGTAAAGTATTATGAAAGTCAAGATTGGCTAAAGGTGTAATAAATATTTAAGGACTGAGAAAATTAATCTCAGTCCTTATTTTTTTGCGTTTTGCTCTTTGAAATGGTTTCTAATTACATTTAATATCCAATTATTTACTGATCTGTTTTCTTCGTGTGCTGCCATTTCTATTTGAAACTTTTCGTCTTCTGGAAGCCTTATAGTAATAACTTTTGTTCCTTCTTTTATTGCCATATGACCACCTCCTTATATAAACATTATAATATTTTTTATTAAAAAAATGCAATCACTTTTCTAGCAAAAATCAGGTCAAAATTGACAAGGTGATAGCATCAAATAGCAGGGGAGTGCTAAAATAACTTCTTCTTATATTGTAATGATTGTACCCACTTACATATGTCTTTAATATTTTCTAATGTAACATTATTGTTCTTGCACAGTGAGGCGTCATAGTCAATGTTGTTATTTTTAAAATCATCATATAGAGTTTTAAATGGACGGTTTAGCCTATACCCCTTATTATATCCTTCATTCTTTATTACATAATCAGTCTTAATTAAAATGCTAAATATTCTAAAATAATTTGGGTATCCTATACGGCATCCTTGAGCACGTGAATATTTCCATGCGGCTGTGGGTATAATATAATCGGGGGTGGTTTTTATATAGTCTAAAGTGGCAGCTAATATTTTTTCTTTGTCTGTCATCTTGTATTGTACATAATTCGTGCAAAGCTCATGTAAGTTGCCCTTTAGATAGATGTCTAATCCACCATCTTCATGTACGACTATTTTATCTACTATAGTTGCAATTTGTCTTTTTGTAATGTCTTTAGTTTCTATAATTTTTGTCATAATGTCCATTGCAGAAGTCAAGTTTTTGTAGATACTATGGTCGTCAAACATATTGCTCTTTTTGTCTTCTAATTGGGTTTTTAATGATTTTAAACTATCATATTTTTCTTCTAACATTTTTTCATACATTTCATCAATCATTGAAATCATAGATGGATTTTTCATTGTTTCACGCATTTTTTGTTCTAAAAGTATTTTTACTTCATATTCAACACGAGCAATATCTTTTTCTAAAACCTCTATAATATTATCTTCTGATTTTTTAGAGTCTTTATGAATGATATTGTCCAAGTCGTTTATTGCTTCCGATAAATTTTCTTTACAGTGTTCAAGAAAATATATTAGTGCCTCTTTTAAATCTCGCTCTGTTATGGAATGGCTTGAACAAAAGTCTGTTCCATGCGTATTATATAAGCTACAAACATATCTTGTATTTTTGTTTTTTCCAGCAGATGTTAAACGATTGCCACACTTTGCACAATATAGAACTCCTACAAATATGTTCGGTCTTGTTTGTATTCTTCTTCCACGAAAATTTGTAACTCCTCTATTTGCAATTGTATTTTGTACTAATTGAAAAGTTTCTTTATCTATAATTGGTTCATGTGCATCCTCAAATACATATTGTTTTTCTTCTGGTTGTTTTATTTTTTTACCATGTATTGAACGCCTTTTTGTTTTTCCTAATGTTAAGGTCCCAATATAGAAATCGTTCTTTAACATATCCATAATAACATTTGGATACCATCTGTTAGATGCAGTACCTTTATATGGCTTTCCCAAACGTTCCAATCTTTGTTTTGTAATCATACTTCCAGTTGGAATGTTACGGACGGTAAATTCTTTTGCTATTGCTCTTACACCAAATCCATTTAAGTACATATCAAACATTTCTTTAACATACATTGCACATGTTTCATCGACATAGTATATACCCTTTTTAAATGGATCAATATAATAGCCATATGGTACACAACTTATGTATTTGCCATTACGTTGCATAGTGTCGATAGCTCCACGAACTTTTCTACTAACATCACGCACATATTTTTCGTCTACCCATGTTTGTATTCCGACCATTTCTTGAGCCTGTTCATTTAATGAATCATAATTATTTCCTGGTGCTATAACTCTTTTTTCTTGTTCAATTATGTTCTCTAAGAATAATTGCACCTTTGGACTATTACGACCAATACGAGATAAATCTTTTGCAAGAACTAAATCAACTTTATCACTATTTAAATCATCTTTTAATTGGTTAAATGCTGGACGGCTCATTTTTGCTCCGCTGTATCCATCATCAATATAAAACTTATCAATAATTATATTATTTTTCTTTGCAAATTCTTCAAGTAGTTGTTTTTGATTCTCAATGCTTTGACTGATTTCGTCATCTCCATCTTCTTTGGATAAACGGCAATATGCCACTGCTCTTTGTGAAATCATTTTTACACATCCTTTCACATTGTTGTTATGTCTATTATAACATTGTGATTATACAAACGCAATAAAATAGTAGCTACTTTTTAGCAGCTACTATAAAATCTTTTAAATTTGTTTTGAAATCATCATTGCCACTGATGATAATTATAATTTTTTCATTGATTGATTTTCTTAGTTTATTTATTTCTTCTTGAGTTGTGCCATATGGCATATAATATATTCTCATAAACACTCTCCTAATAATAAAAGGGACGGCAAACGCCGCCCCTTATTTTTTTACTGTCCTGTAGAACCAAAGCCACCAATACGTTGAGCGGTTGATTCATCATCATCTGTTGTTAGGTATTTAATAAACATACCTTGTCCAATGCGATCGCCCGTGTGAACTGTATATATTGTTTTACCAAGATTAAATAGTCTGAATCCAATGTTGCCATCGTTATCTGGATTATTTGCATAGTCACTTTCTACCCAGCCCTGCGTATTTGCAATTATTACTGGCTGCTTTCCCATTGAGCTACGAACATTGATAATTAGTGCTTCATCGTTCTCAAAAATAGCTTTTACATCTGTCCAAATCATTTGTGAACACATTGGCTCAATATCTACACTAATTGGACTATAAAAGTCATATGCGATACTATTCTTTGTAGCACGAGTGGGGAGTTGGATGTCCCCACTATGTTTTCTATACTCGTCTTTAACTACTTCAAAGTATCTCATTAGAACCACCATCCTAGAAGTTTAAACAGAGTAGGAATGTCGTCCTCAAAGTAGCGAGATTCACCAAACTGTAGAGAACCATAGTCTTTGCAATAGTCATTTACAAGTGTTGCTAGTTCTTTATACTTCTTCTCAATCTCGGCCTTACGAGTATTCTTCTTCTCTTCTAGCTTCTTCTTTTCAATCTCTGCCTGAGCCTTTTTCCTTGCAGCTAGACACTTCGTCTCACATGCCACACGCTCATCAACGGTATCGTAAGGCTTACCACAGATAGCACAATGGTAGACCATCTTATTAGATACTTCATCTGTCTTGTAATCGCCATAATTTAAAGCAAAATTCTTATTAATAGTGCTTGTAGTTTTGTCATTGTTAAAATTCTTCATAATATCAATCCTCCATTAATTTTGTATTATTAACCACAGTGGCTATACCCACATGATTTGCAAATATCACATCCACCCTCGTGTTCAAGTGATTCTCCACACTCTGGACATCTTGTGTTGTTTTCAATAACTCTCTTAGCATCGTTAGAAACTTTGGGTTTATTGTATTCAATCTCGGAATCTGTGTCATAGGTATCAATAATATCATCTTGCATCTCCTTCCACATATCTACGAGTGCGTTTCCAATAGCCATAGGACAGCAGGATCCCTTTGATGTGTCGTGCTTTGTAGCCGTTCTTGTTGCATAACTTGGGCATACACCAGTACTATCGAGTTGGTCTTTAATTGCAATAATGTCAACACCTGCACGACAAAGCAAACTAACCATTCTACTAAGTCCAGTCATAAAATTGGCACATCCTCCACTGCTCCCTTTGTTGAAATAAACTTCTTGTAAGCTACCATCAATTGGATTAAAGAAAGCAAGCACATGAAGTGAACCACATCCTGTTTGTAATTTTCTTTTCTTTCCAATGAGATCATCCTGACAATCAGAAATGAATCCTCTTGGTAGTGCGTTATCTTCTTTTAGGACTGTGTTTTGGTCGGAGTTGTTATCATCAGTAATTAACACACCTTCACGCTTACAACCAGAACGATAAATTGTAATACCCTTCAGTCCATTTTCCCAAGCTGACATATAAATATTCTTAACATCATCAATTGTAGCATCATTTGGTAGATTTACTGTTGAACTGATACTTGCATCAATTCCCATCTGCCAAGCAGCCTGCATTGCTACACGCTTGTTGTAGTCAATTTCTGAAGAATCAACAAACCAGTCTGGGAACTTGTCATTAACAGTAAGATTATGCTTGTCTGCATACTTCTGATAAATAGGAGTAAGTACATCGTAATACTGTGTTGTTTCGTGTAGAGATTCAGTCTTACGTTTGTAGCTCTTTGCAAAAATAGGCTCAATACCACCACTAATACCAAGCATTGTTGAGATGGTGCCAGTAGGTGCAATGGTTAGAAGTTGACTATTTCGTAGACCATAATTCTCAATCATATTCTTCGTTAGAGTGTCTGCATTAGCTCTAAAGAACGGAGTATCAATCGTTTCTTTTGTGTACTTTGGATATGGACCTTTTTCACAAGCTAAGTTTGCAGAAACATACATAGCGTGATTTGCCATAGCCATAGAAATGTCACGACAATGTTCAATAGCTTCGTCACTATCATAGCGTAGATGCATCTTGATAAGCATGTCTGCAACTCCCATGACACCTAACCCAACCTGACGCCAATCTCTTACACTATCTCTTTGTTCTTGTAGAGGATGTAGAGGAAGACCTTCGTCAAGAACTTCATTTAGGTATCTAATACCAGTATCTACTGTTTCGTAGAAATCATCATACATAAAGTCACCACAATCATCTACGAATGCAGAAAGATTAATGGATGCTAGGAGACAGCTACCACCAGCGGGAAGAGGTTCCTCTGCACAAGGATTGGTTCCAGCATATTCGAAGTCTGGATTATTGCTTAACAGATTATATTCTTCAATGTTATCCCAAAATAGGATACCTGGTTCTGCCCAGTTCCAATTGTTTTCACATAACTTGTCAAAAATATCTCTTGCTTTTGCAGTTTTCGTGATTGTTTCATCAGTTTCTGGACGAGTAAAAGACATTACCCAATCGGCATCGTCTTCGACCGCTTGCATAAAATCATCTGTTACACGGACAGAAATATTAGCTTTAGTAACGCTATTTTCTTTGGTCTTGATGTCGATAAAGTCCATTAAATCTGGATGATGACAATCTATAGAGATCATCAAGGCCCCACGCCTTCCCCGCTGACCTATCTCCTCAGTTGTCTGGCTGTATCCTTGCATGAAGCTTACTGCTCCACTAGTTTTTTCTGCTTGGTTATGCACTTTAGCACCAGCAGGAGCAAGCTTAGATAGGTCAATACCACAGCCTCCACCATACGAATATGTACGTGCTAGCTTCTTACGGCTCTCATAGATGGATTCAATGGAATCTTCTGGAGGAGCAACGACATAGCAGTTTGAGTATGTAACTCTTGTGCCTTTCACGCCTCTGTTGCTAAGAATACGTCCACCAGGAATAAACTTTTTATCAATAATTGCTTTCTTTACTCTCTTGTTTCCACCACTAACTCTGTCGAGCCATTCATCAAATGACTCTTCGCCTTTACGATATTTGCGTAGCCAAATATCAATTCCAAGTTTATTGTCTTTTCCTAGCCACTGTTCTACTGTCATAGGCATCTCTCCTTATCAATAATTTCTTTAAGTTGCTTCTTAGTTGGATATGTGCCACAAGATTTTTTGCCCTCGGGACACCATAGTAAATACTGACACTCTGGCACAAGTCTAGATTCAAGGTTTGGCAAAATCTTAATAACTTCCTTCTTCATTTCTACCGCCAACTGGCGAATAATATCTTCTGCACGAGAACATAGTCTCTTATGCATGAAGTGGATTAGGGCCTCCACGGAAAAACCTATTACAAAAGCAGTATGAGTTGAAATGGGAAGTACATATCTTGCTTGCTCATTCGCCCTTTCTTGTGTCTTGCCCTTAGATAGAACATAAGACTGAATATCTTTATATAGTTCCATAGTGCCTTGCATATGTTGCTCATACTTATCAACTAATTTTTGATTGTCTGTAATCTCTACTGGAATCTCATATGCAAAACAATTCTCATCCACATATCTGAACGATTGGACATTCTTAAACACACCAATCTCATGTCTTACTGCTTGGTCAACAGTAAAACGAGGAATGTCTGTAACTAGGAACTTAATAAAGTCACCACGACTTCCACTAAAGTGCCCATTTGCCATACAACCTTTACCAATTGGAGTCGGGTCATCGGTATGAGTATCATAACAAATTGCACTTGTTTCACCCCAATTAGTGAATAGTTTTGATACGGCATCTGGATTTAAAATTTTTACATTCAACTTGCCATCAACTCCTCGTCTTGTTTATAAAACTTTTCTACTGCAACAACAATCTCATCCCAATTTGTACAACGCTTAATGCCATAAACTTCATCATGAGCATCCTTATTCCAAGGCTTTTCTAGAAGAACTCTATTGCATCTAATGTTGCCAATAAGATTATCAAGATTATCATCAATCATTACATCTACATCTAGAATGCTCTTATCTCTAACACAGATAATGCGAGATTCATCAATGAACGGGAAGTAACTCTGTAGCCATTCAACCTTCCAAGGGAAATTCTCCCAATGTGTTGCAGTTGTAATATATACATCAAAGCCATCATCGACTAGCTTTTTTGCACCCCATTGAGAGTGATATACAGGAGTTAGAGAACGCCAAATATCTTCTCTCTTCCATAGGGCTGCATATTTTTCTGCAACTTCAAATGGTAGGCACTTATAGATGTCGTATGCAGTAAATGTATCCTCTGTAATGTCTGTACCGTTTTCCTCATTGAATACCTTGCACACAACTTCATTCAAATTGTTAAGGACATCATCACAATCCAACGCGATTCTATACTTCATAATTACTCAACCTTTCTCACATATTTCAACGATATGTTCACATAGCTTATCTGGAATCCTAGAACGGTCTATTGAACCTTTAAGTCCTTGAGTACCAGTCTTACTTCCTCTTGGAGCTGGTTCATGGCACGGATCTCCATTATGACAAGGTGGCTTAAACTTTGGGTCTGGGTGATTAGTCCAAATATCTGTCGGCTTCATACGAGTATCGCCATACTGACAATACGTTACGGTATATCTTGGAAGTCCTTGCATCCATGTCATTTTACGCATTCCGCCACGAGGATTCTCAATGAACCAATATTTTGGTTTAAGTTCACGAATTAAATCAAGAACATGCTGGTCAACATTATCACAGAACTTTGCATAATCACTTACTGGGTCAAGGTTGCCAGTCTCTGGATTCTTGCGACGATGATAGCTAATTGCTGCAACACTAAAACTAGTACAGTCTGGACTTGCCCAGATAACATCTGGGCGTCCAAATCTGTCAATAATGTCTTGTGCTGTAATTTTACCAATGTCCTCATACCAATCAATGTTCTCAAAGCCTTTATCCCATTCAATAGAATAAACTTTGTGCCCATGCTTCTCGAAAGCTTTACCAATGCTTCTCGTTCCAGCAAATAATTCTAATACTCGCATTAATTACCTCCGTTAATTTTGTACTGTACAATATAATCAGACCACTTTGTGCTGCTATCATTGAATAATAGAGAATAGAAGATGGCTACGAGACAAGACGTAACAATGCTATTGCCGGCCTGTTTATAAAGAGAAGAATCACTCACATAGGCAGAAGCACGATTACAGTCCTCATCAGAGAATCCCATCAGTCTCCAGCATTCTAATGGTGTTAGCTTTCTAATTCTCCACTTAACATCGTCCACTACAAGGGGCTGTCTATTGCCTCCTTGTGCGGTCATAATAGTAGGAGAAACAGAATCCTGATCCCACACATTACCAGCATATCCAGTACCAAACTGTTCGCCATAGATGTTCCCAATTCTCACAGGATTGACATCCTCGTCTTTAACTAAAACTTTTGGTTCGGTATTACCACCGCTACCGACTCCACATAAAGTTGGAGATATCCCATCTGCATCATACACTCTTCTGCGAATTTCATGCCCGTTCCCGTCAATAGTTCCAATTTGTGTCAGTTCTGGCTCAATTACTCTCTTGTCGCCACAAGCATCAATAGTACGAAGAGTGCCAACAACATCATCCTTGAAGAATCTTAGTCCTTCATCACAACGCTGCTCACAAACGACAGGCTCCATTACATAATTATCCTTGGCAACAGTAGTAATCGTATTGGTAACTCCATTCGTATTGGCTTCAAGTCTCTGCTCAGTAGGAGAACCAGTAGTTCTGTCTGATGGATTTTCTGGATTGCGACCACGAGAAGCTACAATGAATGGCTCAACATTTTCTGAAACAATAATCTTTTCGTTTTGTCCACAAGTAATTGTTGGAGAAATGCCATTTTCTAAATAACATCTATTACTCTTCTCAAATACTCCAAGTCTTTCCTCAAATGTAGTGATGCTTTCATCAAAGTCATCTGTTGTAATATTGAGAAGTTCTTTTAGGCTCATCCACACATCTGGAGACGGAATGCTAAAGCATTCATCGGTTCTAAACCAATGCTCTACTGTTGTCAAAGATTGGTCGAGTTTTTCTGCAATATCTTTATTGGTAAATGATGACTTAGATTTTGCATCACGAAGTAGCTTTTGAAGAGCATCTATGTCTACTTCGTACTTTCTAACATTGACCGTTTGTGGTACTTCAACCTTAATCAATTTATCTGAATTTTCATCAACTAAAATCTTAGGCGAAGTATAGCCGCCAGATGTCTTACCATGAGAATTTGACATAACTGTAGGTGCAATACCTTCTGCACTATATACTCTACCACTCTGGTCAAAACTAGAATCTAGCTGACCGACTTTGATAATACTAGGCTCAATAACACCAGTCATAGACTGATTGCCAAAGCCCTTGTAATCTTTAGCCATAAGAGTATGTGCAACATCTGTTAAACCATCGAATGTCGTTGCCTGATCCTTTAGGTTGATACCACTAGCTTCGTTCTGTCTTGCAATAAAGTTTGCAAGAATACTCTCTATTTTATCACCAGAGAGGTAGTATTTTTCATCTACGGTCTTCTCTAGAATATCCTTTAGACGAGTTGTTAGAGGAATCTGCTCTGGCCAAGTAAAATCTTTCCATAGCTTGATATTTGGGTTTTTCTCAATTTCTTTCATTATTTCTTGAACTTTATTATTCATATTCCCACCTATATCCTTTATATAATTTATGCAATCTACATGCTCTTGCAATTCCACTATTGTCGTATCCTAAAATACGTCCTGCTGCACGAGTTGATGCGAATTTTGCTATAAAGTTCATATTTGAATCATATTGCAATATTGGTTTACTCCAATAATTTTTTGCCATTGTTCCACATTGTTCTTTATTCTTTTTAGAGGTTCTACCTTTGGCATTATTTTCTTCCCATGTTAACAATTGCATATTATCAAAAGTATAATCCCTATAATCATCAATACGATCTATAGATGGACATAAATTTTTATTATAATTACTGTCTTTATAATTTTGTAATAATGATAAAATCTTTTCTTTATAATTTGACAAAATCCAATCATTAAATTGACTTCTTGTAAATGATAATTCAGATGAAAATTTATTCTTTTCATCTCTTTTCATTCTTCCGTATTGCTTTGTTACCCAGTAATGCAAATCACCTTTATGTGTTTGGTCATACCATTTTTTATACTCATTTTTCGTCATTTATATCAATCCTTTTGCTAATACAAAAAATACGAAGTCTGTTTTGTGGGACACCGTAATTCTTGCTATTCAATAAGTCAAATGTACTCTCGTACCCCATCTCAGTAAGTTTTTCCAGATACTTAATAAAATTATGTTTGTGCTTATCATTCAATACGGCTGCAACATTTTCCCAAATTACATATTTAGGCTTTGATGTTCCAATTAGACGCAGAGATTCCCACATAAGAGAACTAGTTGTACCACTACCTTCGTCTCCACCAGCACCGAGTCCGGCCTGTGAAAAACTTTGACAAGGGCTACTATGAAAAACGATGTCTACGTAAGGAAGACTTTCACAAAGACTTACATCACCAAGATTTTTTGCCAACTTATCCGCTAGATAATATTGTTTGACTTTATTTTCATTAGTTCTCATTGTGATGGTGTGCTTCGATTTGGCGAAGTCAAAGCCCACATTTTTCTTCTGTAGTTCAGATACCATGGTTTCTTTAGATGGAAATGTATAATTGTTAAATTCCTTCTCAAAGTTATACCTCATTGCTGCGTAACTTAAAATAGCATCTTTTTCAACATCCATCGTTGCAACAACTTCACAATTGATAGGCAACTGTCTAAGTGCCCTTTCTTGGGCACCAATACCCGAAAAAATCTCTATCAGCTTAATTTTATTATTGCTCATAAACTTACCTCAAATTAATTTTGTACTGTTTCTGCTTCAATAATATACTTTAGCACAGAATACGCCTTATCCTCGTTTAGATTACTAATAGCATAATCAAAACCACCATGTGCTTTCATCTGAATAAACTGTTTCATCTCCGCTCTATTTCTAGCAAAGAAATCTTCCACAGAATCTCCACGATACAATGCACGGTCTAGACGAACCTCTGTCGGTACATTGATGTAAATAGAACATAGGTCAACACCTGTTAGACCGAGGTCTTCTAGAGTGGTGAGACCGATAGCATCAATAATATAAACATCATTCTCATACAACTGATCTGTAGTACTCCAATACTTATTTCCATTAATTTCTGTGAATGCTGCAATCTTATCATCAGACTTCATTTGCTCATAAACAGAATCATCAACAAAGATATGGGTATCTCCTTCATTTGTACGACGATGGCGAGTAGTGTAGCTGATAATTGACTTCATGCCAGTATCTTCACATAGTCTTTTTGTCAATGTGTCCTTGCCAGAAGCTGTTTCACCCATGATACAAAATAGCTTATGATTACTCATCTGTATTCTCCTCTTCGTCATTAAAACTTGGCGTTTCAACAGTATGGTTAATAGCAGTCTGGCAGAAATCACGCACCTTCTTAACAATTCTACGCATATCTGCCATAGAACGTTTGCCTGGTTTATTGATGTCTCCATCAATCATATTGGCAATAGTTACACACATAGAACGTGCGCCGAGCAATAGTGCCTGTGTACGAATCTGCTCGACAACATTCTCCACCTTAGACTTAAACTCATTCTCTACACTATCGGTTGCAACTTCTTCGTTTGTAGCGTCCTCATTTACCACATTAATGTTATTATCGTCCATTACTTTTCCCCCTTCATTAATTTTGTACTGTAAGTATAACACCACTTGCAATATTTGTCAAGAGGTTATTTACGCAATTTTCCACCTTGCATATATGCTTTATTTGAGTTGAACTCTTTCATCATCTGTTCAAAGGGTTTATATGCCGTGCAAGTCTTATCAGTAATGGTCAAATCACTTCTCTGTCTAGGAACATAAGTCCTATTTTCTTGTTTCTTATGCAAATCAACAGAATGTCCTTGAATTTTCTGCATTCTACTCTTAAACTCTTTACCACTTTGACTTGTGATGTATTCATACATCTCTTGCAGAAGTTCATTCTCTTCTTTTGCACAACGGCGCTTTAATCTAAGCTCACGAAGAGTCTTATACATTACATACCCCTTGTACATATCTTTTGGTGCAGAAAGCTCTATTTCATGGTTTATATCATTAAGTTCATCTTCTGTTTGTTTAATAACTTCAAGGTTGCGCTCATAATTTGTCACAACATCTTTGAAGATGTCAATAATAGCTGTTGAATAATCACCAACAATATTCGGCATTTAGGCACCTCCAATCATTTTTCATATTCTACATATCCACTTTCAAATTCTTGTAGCTCTTTTTGAATTGAATGTTCTTTTATTTTTACTTTTCCATAAGCACCACTAAGTTCAAAATCTCGAATTTCTTTTTGTTTTTCACGTACTTTTTGATTCAATACATCAAGTTCGTTTATTAAAGTATTAAATTTTTTCAAGCCATCACATTCACAATAGTAATATGCATAATAATGATCTTCATAACCACGCTTAAGTTCTTTCCCACAGAATTTACATTTTCTCATAATCATTCTCCAATCATATTTATGAAGTCTTCCTCGCTAATAATAGGAATATTCAAATCCATAGCCTTCTTGTATTTTGTACTACCACTTGCTTCATTCGTAATCAAGAAATCAGTAGTCTTTGATACAGAACTAACGGCTTTTGCACCAAGAGATGCAATCTTTTCGTTAATACTATCTCTTGTGAAATTGTTGAGCTTACCTGTAACACAGATGTTCTTTCCTATGAAGGGATTGTTCTCAATCTTTTTACTTTCATGCTGAAGGAAGTGCATTTCTGAAGCAAGATTGTAAACATCTTCTGAATAGTTCGCCATATAAACATCAATACTTTTAGCCGTTGTGCTACCTATATCATTCAACTTTGTAAAGTCAAATTTATTCCAAAATGCATTGTTAAACTCAACAAAATCACCATTGAAATAGTCGGAAATAGTTTTGGCTACAGAAAGACCTACACCATCAATACCTAATGCTGCAATAAAATTTTCTAGCTTTACATCTCTACTTTTTTCTACACTATTTATTAGGTTTTCAACCGACTTTTTGCCCATTCCATCTAGGGTGCATAGTTTGCCCACATGCTCCTTTAAATGATAAATATCACGGAAATTTCTAATTAAATTATTAGAAATAAGAAGCTCTAGAGTACGCTCAGACAGTCCATCAATATTCATACACTTACGACTGACGAAGTGAGTGAATCGAGCTAGCTTCTTACCAATACAGTCTGGGTTGGTACAAACGAGAACCTCGGATTCATTATCCTGCTTAATTGATGTAGCTCCTCCACAAACAGGACATTTAGTAGGAATCTTAATAGATACGTCTCCATCTTTATCTGCACTATCTACCTGTGGAATTATCTGGTTGGCCTTGAATACCCTAATTGTACAGTTCTTAGTAAGCCCAAGGTTCTTCATAATAGAAATGTTGTGGAGAGAAGCTCTGCTAACGCTACTGCCATCAATATCAACTGAATCAAATACAGCAGTTGGAGTTAAAACAGAAGTTCTTCCTAATGTCCATTCCACATCTCGAAGTGTAGTTTCTGTCAGTTCATCATAAAATTTGAACGCATAAGCAGCATTACTATGGTGTGATGTTGTCCCAAGACTTTCACTATACTTAATATCATCAAAACGTCCAACCAACCCATCAATTGGATATCCAAGCTTCTTAGCCTTATTGACCAAAAACTCCTTTGCATCCCAATCAAAAGAACTAGTCCACGGAACAACAGTAAAACCTAACTCGTCAATAAGTACTAACTTACGCAAGAAGCTATTTTCATTATCAAAACCTTTGATTACATTCCAAGCCACAAAAGTTAGAGGTCTTTTTGCACACTCGTTTGAATCAAGCAGTCTGATACTTCCTGAAGCAAAGTTTCTTGGATTTTTATATTCAGTAGAGAATGGCTCAAAGTCTTCATATGTACAAATAATCTCACCATCAACAATGAGTTCATCCTTATATGGAATCTTCTGTGGAACTGTCTTTACGGTTTTAATATTATGGAAGATATCTTCTCCAATTTCTCCGTTACCACGAGTTTCTGCTGATATTAGTTCACCGTCAATGTATCTTAGACTGCAAGTAAGACCATCCATCTTTAGCATTCCTATGACATCTTTGTTCACGAAATATCTAATGAACTCATTCCAGTCTTTAGTCTTTGCTAGTGACAACATCGGGTGATTATGAGCAACCTTTTGTAGCTCCGACTTTACTTCATACCCAACTTTATGCGTAGGTGATGCCATCATAACAAATCCAGTCTCCTTCTCTAGAGAACGAAGCTCTTCTAGGAGAGAATCATACTCACGATCTTCCATAATTGTATCACCAGTATTGTAATATGAGTCCGAAGCTTTGTTTAGCAACTCAGTTAATTCTTTAATTCTATCAATTTTATTCATTAAACCACTCCGTTAATAATCTGTTAAAACTCTAGTCCTAGTCCAGAAACCAATCTTATCGACTTCGTTCTCCTGCACATCTACATATAACATAGAGAACTTCTTAATTGCAGACTTCTTACTAATCGCCCATACGACTGCAACATCATCGGTAAACTTATGGCCTTCCATCTGGTCTGGCCTTGTAAAACAATAAATACCCATTATTTATTCCTCATTTCATTTACAGCATCTACCAGCTCATTGATTTTTGTGATTAAATCATCACCACTAACACCCATACACCAGCCATTAGGCATCAACCCATCAATTTCTTTCGACTGTTCGGTCTTAGTAAAATCGTACTGGCCGATACGGGCAAAAAAATAGGGCAAATCATCCATAGTGATTATATTATACCCAACGCCGCCAGGATACTGAATGTCGAGGAGAAGGACGTCCCCTTTGTCCTTTATTGATACATTTATAATGTAACCGACTACACCATCCTTTGTTTCAACATAGTCGCCTACATGAAATTCGTATTTCATTTGATTTCCTCCTTAAATTCCAATCGTCCCATCAATACCCATGACTGGTTTGCTCATATAATCCTTAAAGCTCATGAAAAACGGACACTTATCCGTTCCATTACATACTCCTTCTGGTCTTGGATATGTGCAGAAGTAAAAACCACAATATGACCATGTGGCAGGTTCGTATTCAGACCAAGGACAACCATCTCTATCTTTGGGCATATCGTCTACTAAAATCTTCATATTCAATCATCCTCACATTGATATTTTGGTGATAGGTTACACCTATCTCTTATGCCGTTACACTTGCATTCACTCTTCGTTTGCTCCTCGAAATGTTCTCTCATAAGCTTAACCCAGTTTTCCAAATCTTCTCTAGTCATCCAATCAACATCAAAATCCTGTGGAAGCACAATTAAATTTGGATATTTTTTCTGAAGGTGTTTTGCGAAATTGTATACTTTATCTAAATTATATTCAGTTGTAAATCTAAATACTGGAGTTTTATCCTTCAAGAAATCAACCTTATTCTCAAGGTCTCTTCCGCACCAAGGACAGTAACTAATGTATTCTTTTTGATATATCCAATCGTCATTATATGTGTCCCATTCCGAAGTCTGAATATCAAGAAAATACTCTTGTGTTAGAGACTCAAAGAAAATTTCACACTCATTGGATGCCGAATCACAATACTTACACATATTAGTCCCTCATCTCACTAATTAGGAAATCATACACATCTCCCCAATTTTCAATCTTTACACAATAACCACCAATCTCAATATCACCAAGCTCAAATTTATGTAGCCAATCACGCTCCCAGATAAAGTAGCCTAGCCAGTCATTCTCCTTGTCGTTGAAAATCTCACTCAGAACATCTGTCGTAATGTTAAAAGCGTCGCAAATATAAAAGCTACCAAAATCTTCACAAAGACCACGCATTGCTCTGTCTGCTACATCCATTCTGTTGCTCAAATCCTCAAGACGCTCGATAGTCTTGATAAAAGTTTCCTTAGAAATCATATAATCACTCCTTAATATTTAGCTTATAACCAAGCTCCTTTTCTAGCTGTTTCTTTGACATCTCTCGTTCAATCACTTCAAATGTTGCCCACTTGTCATCTACTGCAAAAATATCAAACTTGGTTATGACCCTCTGTTTATAGTCAAAATAATCATATTCCTCCTCCTCTTTTTCTTGCATAACTTTTGAGAAGGTTAGTCCGATCTTAGGGAAATGGACTTTACATTTGCTACCATCTGTAGCATAAAAGTACCAATATAATCAAGATAAGGTACGCCGTCTTCAATATAAATCTTTACATCGGTTGGGCGTACACCGCTACTAATAATTGGAGTGTATTTCATTATTTAGCACCTTTCCTTTCGTTCAACCAATCACAATACTTCTGGCATTCTTCTTTAGATTTGAATCCAATTTTTTTCATATATCCAAGTTGTTCCGTCTTCTCAATAACATCCTCACAAAACTTATCGTATACAAACTGGATTCCAAAGTCTTCGTATGAGTAATCGTTCCATCTACTGTCACCAGTGTATTGATAGCTTTTATCAAGTCGATAATATCTTTCGGATTGATAATTACTGTCTTTGACTATATATCTTATACAATTAATCCATGTTTCCTGTGGTTCATACCAATAATCTGGCTGAGAACATGTACACCTTTTACTTGTGGTTGTGCCATCCGGCCAAGTCAGAACCCAGTTTCTATTTTCATCGCATTTATTACACTTAGGCTTTTCATGTGGTTTATTATCTGCAAACCAGAGCTGAGATTTTTCAATCGTGTCCTTAAAAATATCGTCAATAGCAGTCTTGTAAAATTCTTTTTCTACTTCTCTACGAAGATTTTGTGCTTTGTATTTCAAATCACTTTCTTTTCTTGATACTTCTTGTGCTTTTTCCTCAAGCTCTTTATTGCGCTTCTCCAGATACTCATTACGACTTTTAAGAGATTCAATGTCGTTCTTCAATGAAGCTTTTGCTGCATCAACAAGTTTTGATTTCAGTTCGTCAAAAAGTTCATCTGCTTCTGACGGCTCCCACATAGGTTCTTCATAATCCCAATAACTCATTTTATCCCTCTTTTCTTTGCAATTGTTCTCATTGCATGTCTGGCTATATATTTGCCATACTTTTTTCTGCAACTCCAATAAATCATCCAATATAAGTTAGAATGTTTCATACGCCATACCTGCTCTTATCATGTAGAGGCTCCGTTGGAACAAAGTCCTTGTAGTTGTTTAAAGATCTACAATCTTTGTACTCGCAGTCCTGTTCACAACCATATACATAATAACTATGATCGCAATAATCACAAATGTGTTCTTCATGAGTATAAATTAACTCATATTTGAGTTTATCTACTCCATAAAAATGATTCCCTTCATGTAGTCTACACGCTCGTGAATTATTAAATTCTTGTCCACAAGTATCACATTTATAAATAGTAGTCATAAGTCACCTCAAATTAGTTTCTCGACATAGTTTCTGTCTTGAGTAAAGATAGGAATTTCATTATCAATTACCCACTTACTTCTCTCGGTATAACCACAAATATTTCCTACTTCATCATACTCGGTAAGACTATCATCAGCCTTAATGCAACAGCTACCCCGCTTTAGGGTTGTAGAATAATCATTCCAGTTGATGCCCCTCTCTAGCATAAGCATATCTTGAATGTTGTTACAAGACTTACCGTGAAGCTCTTTCTGACTAAAGTTTGCTTGACCTACAGACTGAATAGAATTACGAGTGGCATCCTGCTGTCGCCAAATCAAATAATTACAAACCTCTTCTTTTGGAATAGTAAAAACACGGGAATCAAACATTGCAGCATTCAGTTTGTTAAAATACACCTTAATTGCATTATCATAATCATTTTGCTTTTCTAGAAGAACATTATCGCCAAATTCATCACACCAGGCATACACAAAATCTTGAACTTGTTCGCTAAAAAACTTATTAAATGCCAGCGTTGCCATACTTGCAGATATACTACACATCTTCTGTAGATTGTTGCCGAACCAAGCGTCAGTTGTAAACTCTGCATAGTCAATAAGTACAAGAGAAATTTCGTCGCTCTGTGTATAACCAAGGACACAGCCTTGGATGTTCTCACAGAGATACTTCATTGTGTCTTGCATAGTCTTGACGAAAATGTCATCGAAAGGTTTATTCATACCCTTAGTAAAAGTATGTCCAGCTCTCATGTCAACTCTAATAATAACGGGCATTTTTCTTGTTAAATAGAACCTATTAACATTTTCATAATTGTTTTTCATTCTGTCACCAAGAGATGTTTTATCCATGTTCGTCCTCCATGTTTTTATTTGATTTATATAATCCATTTTTAATTAAATAATGCTTTACTGCATTTGGTTCTATACCAAAACTTTTTGCTATTGTGTAGTATGTCATTCCAGATAAATACATTTCACAAAATTCTTTTTCTTTTGATTGATGGGTTTTAGGCATTCTATTTTTATATTCTAAAATTTCCCATTTATATAAATAATCATCAAATGGACATTCTCCAATATAATCTAAGAACTCTCTTTCTTTTCTATGTGGAATATATATAAAATATTGTTGTTCCCCATTTTTACTTTTGTCTGCATTCATCAAAATTGCTTCAAATTGAGATAATTGTGGCAATAAAATTTCTTCTTGCTCTTCTTTTGAAAAACATTGTGTAGATAATTTTATACATTCCGATTTATTACTACGACATATTCCTCCATCACCTATATACCATATTTTACATATTAATGGTGTTAGTTTTAAATCTTTCGGTATTTCTTTAATGCCGTTTTTATACCATTTATGATATTCATTTGTAAAAGTTTCATTGGCATAAGTTCTCATAACATATCTGCTATATTCCTTATTTGTTCTTCCATCATAATAGGTACATTGTTTTATTCCTTCACCGCTCCAATATTTTTTAAATGGAGTTGATACATATTCTACATGTTGTTTAGATTTAGATGTATAAGAAAAAATTGCATTTTTACAATGTTTATGTAATATTAAACTTCCGTCTCCTAATAATGCTCCATATAAAATTTGTTTTTGTTCTTCTGTTAATTCAATCTTGTTTGTTAATTGTCTTACCATTATCCATCACTTAACTTCCTTTTTAGGTCTGCCACGTTTTTTCTTTACTTGCTTTTCTTTAATTTCTACAGTTTCAATCTTTGGAGCTTCTGGCATAGGCATCCAATATGCAACTTGAAGGTATGTGCTAAATTTTGCATTACCCATATGAAGGGCTGACTTTACGACACCTTCATTAGTACATATAATTACGTCCTGATATTTCTCAGGCCATTTATCATTGATATTAATCCAATCCATTTCTACCTCTCAAAAAGTTAAACATATCCTTGATGTCATCCATGATAGGATAACGGTCTGCTGTACAAGAGTTACGAGCAAATTCACATTTTACCATATCTACATATATAGATGCTGAAGTCATCTCACCACTATTGTCATCTCCCATATACATCTCATCCCATGCTTCCTTGGACATAATTCTCTGAGGGTTGAGCTGCTTGATAGCAAGGTTGTCAAAGCTCACAACATCAAACCAACCGTGGTCTACAATCTCTGGTAGATAATTGTACAGGTCTTGTTTAAGACCATCAATATGCTCTCTTGCATTGGCATCATTATAAAGCTTTTCACCACGGCGAAATTCCTTATAACCGAGAATTAGAATTTTAAGACCATAATAACGAAGCTGCTCAAGGTCTTGCATCGTTACAATACCATTGATAACATGAATAACTGCATTAGGAAATTCTTTCACAGCATCAATAAAACCATTTTGCCAAGGATTAGAAAGAGAAATGCCAAAACCATAAATAAGTCCCTCGTCACGAAGCTTACGAATAAAGTCAAGGTTCTGCATAAAGTGTTCCTGACGAATAGTAGTGTTACAAATAAGCTTGAGATTCTTGCACTTAACAAGGAAATCATAGAAGTCAGGATGCTCAAGAACATTACCGCCACCGAGAGCCAGTTCAGTATAAGGATGGAGTCTATCAATAAAGCTCTCAGACATAATGTCTCCATGAGCACCATCACACTTAGAGTCTTCGTGGCACATCGGACAATTCATATTGCAACGATTTGTAATCTTGATATCCATAGACTCTACTGTTTCTGCATTAAAAAAATCTAAATCATTTTCTCTAATTTTTGTTCCTGTGTCCAAATCAATTGTTACATAATAATTGCCATTTTTATATTTAACAATATTACTCATCTATATTCTCCTCTTTGTCTTTAATAAATAATTCTTTTAATATTTTTTCAACACTCATTCCACGCCAATATCTTTGATATAATGTTTGTCTTGAAACGCCTAGTTGTAAAGCCCATTCAGATAATTTTTTTGTTTCATTTTGATACGTTAAATAAATTGTTGTTGTTTTATTTTGGGTTTGTTTAGACTTTGTAATCCATTCACAATTTTCTGGACAGTAATTTTCATAAACATTTTTACGCTCCAATGTTAAATTATCATTATATCCATTATTTTCTGCCCAATATTTAAAATTCTCAAAATCTTCAAGCCATTCATTGCATACGGATATATTATTTTTTATATAGTGTTCGTCAGTTTTACATCTTTTTATCATTGAATGATAACATTGATATAGTCGTGTTTTAGATTGATTATGTGTAATATATTTAAAATTATCTTTTCTAGTATGACCACATGATTGAGTATGCCCATCTAACAAATGATAACAATCAACATTAACGTGTTTGCCACAAGAACACTCACATTCCCACTTACGTTTTGATACTCTTCTTTTGGCAATTAAATCACCAAATTCCATTTCTGTTAAATCCATATCAACTTTATTTATATGGATCACTCCTTAACCATCGTATCCGTAATATCCAAAAGCAACAATCTTATCTCCACTATTAGTTGTGTAATACTCTGAGAATGTCTCTGTACCACTATTATGACGAACGAGCCACTCATTGCGTGTTAGGTACTCATCATAGTTCTTCTTCTTTTTATTTCTTAGAACATACTCTGTAGTATAATCCTTTCGATCTTCTGCACTTAGTTCATCCCAACTCTTGTAATATTTACCCTTGCTAGATTCGTACTTAGCCTTAGCCTCCTCATAATCATAAGAAGTTAGTTCTTCTGCTTCAAGAAAGTCTTTATTCCAATCTCCAAACAAAAGCCTACCATCACACCACTTTTCATAAGTTTCCTGTGGACAAATAGTTATTGAATGAGTAGAAGAACTGTTTGTTTCAAATGTCATTCGTCTTACCTGTTTCATAATTAATTCCCCTTCCAATACCAATCATAGTCATTGTGATCTGTCATATAATACGGATTTTTAATCTTAAATGCTGTGCGAGTATCATAGTTATAATCATCGACATACTCCTGGTCTCTTTCAATAAAACAACGCTCTTCAGCATAAGAATTGTCGTTACCAGTAAATACCAGTCCTCTACTTAGGAAACGTACAAGTTTGTCTCCATCGTCCAGTAGCTCATTTACGAAATCCGTCAATTCACTGCCATGGTCAATATAACCATCATCAAGACTTAAATAACAGGTTCCATTATACACACTGGTATGATATTTTACTGAGGAAAACTTATAAGAAATACCACGAGACTCCAGAATATTAGATAGTTTATATAGCTTCTGTTCTAGCTCTTCTTCTGTGTTTGAAGTCTCATAGATTGCAGTATAGAAATAATCCGCTGGATTTACTTCTTCCCAGCCCCAACCAAAATCACCTACATGAAATGAAATGAAATTAGTTGCTTCACAATTCTTTGGAATAGCAATACTGTGAGTGCTAGATGAGTTCGTCTCAAATACGTTACTTCGAATAGTCTTCATATTTATTCTCCTTTATTATTCATAATTTCATATTCATGATTAATTGCCTCTCGCATTGTAGAAAACATCTTTTCATCAGAAGTCACATATTCTGCATGAAGAATCTGAATCCTCTTTGCGGCCTTATTGCGACTAGTTTCAGATGGGTCAATAGGATATAGCTTTGTAACATTAGTTGTATACCAATTCTCTCCGTCATAATATGTGGCAATAGAAGTAGTTCCATTTACTCCTACAGAAATATTATATACGGAAACTACTTTATCATTTTTCTTTAGCTTCATCTGGATAGGGTACATATTTGTTCCTCCTTAACATTCTTTGATAAAATTACATCCCCACAAAACATAATTATAATTAGTTGTATGTGCTAAATAGTCAGCCCAGTTTCCTCCGATTTTTTCACATCTATCATCAGAGATTGGATTTTTGCGCTTAATCGTTTTAGTACGAGTTTCGCCGTCAGAACGTAATGCATATACTTCATATACATACATATTTAAATGTTCCTCCTTTAATTTTGTACTGTAATTATATCATATACTACTCATTTGTCAAGTTGGTATATTGTACAAAAGGTACGGCAAAAATGCCGTACCTAATTGGTTAATGTGCCTGTACATCGCACTCATGTAGTTGGTCTACCATAGTCTTTAAATAAGGTGATAGATTCTTATAATACTTCTCATTTAGAAAAGGAGCCATATGCGTGCTGATGAGCCAAATAGTGTGAATATTAAATGTAAGTCCACAAGCTATCCATGCTCCTACACATTGATGTTGATAATAGTGAGCAGTATCAGAAAACTCCCCTTTTGTATTAACAAAAGTTTTCACATATGGCTTACCACAATCGTGGCAATATGCAGCTTCCTTAATCTCCCAATCAAAATTCTTTTCTACTGCATAATTGAATGCTTCCCTACAATGATTGTAAATATCCAATTGATGATGAGGATTATCGTGTGGAATTTTCATAGCATTAATAATACACTCAAAATATGTATCCCTATTAAAATTCTCTGGTCGAATAATATTAATCTCGTCAATCCCCTCATCATAGTAAGGCATCTGGAAACGCTTAAGCATTCTGTCAATAACTTCTTTACCAACAGTACGTTCTCTTGTAGTATCTCTTTCAATACAAGTTTCAATCGGTGCCCAAATAATGTTACACTGGATGTGTGTAAACTTAGGACACATACTAATTATACCAGCCCTATCCTTACGAGTCATAGAGGTTGCATCGTATACTACATTGTACCCAGCATTTAGTGACTCTAGTGCTTTCTTCTGCATCAATGTGAAAACCTCTACTGGGTTGCCCTGAATATTTTCGTCACCATATAGTTCTGCACGAATTGCATCGGAAGACAAGTGTACAAAATCTGGATTTTTAGATATGTAATTTTTTGCACAAGTGGTTTTCCCGGAACCAGGAATTCCGCAAAGGAGTATTAGTGTTGGTCTATTCATTTAATCACCCAATCTCTTTCTTAATTGCGATTCTCATAATTTCATACTGCACATCATCCAATAGTGCATTGATAGCTTCATCAACACTCCATTCATTCTTTAAGAACTCGTCACACATTTCGTCAATGTGGTCAATTGACTTCTTGGCTACAACTCTTGCTGCATCCAAATCAAAAGATTCTCCGGTCTTTACTTGCTTGAGGAATTCTGGCATCTTCGACCGCAGACATTTCTCATAGGATTCACCATTGATATATCTCTCAATATACTCTTCTACACGCAGTAGGTGGTGAAGTTGTTTCGGATCGTAAAGATATTTGTTAATCCATTCCATACGAGATGGATAATGATGTTCCATTGCAAAATACTTTTCTTTAGCAATACCTCGCATAGATTTAATGGCTTGAACAGGAGAATAATGTGCAATATCTTCTCTGGCATCAATAAGTCTATTCCATTGATTCTCATACATGGGATTGAGAATCTTATATGGCGTGAATAAGATTTCTAGAAAATTCAAATTCTGCTTTCTGAACGTCTGAATATAAAGCCGAATATCTTTCCAATCGGTATGTTCATCATTTGCACGAATATGAGTTGTGCTGACTGGATTCTTATTCATTGCTATATCTTTGAATGTTGGTGTTACAATCAGTTTAGTATCAACATCTGAGCCTTCATAATCGAGGCCGTAGTTTCCACTACCTTGATAGAAAATACCAACAATTCTATCCTTTGGAAAGGATTCAAGAGCCTCATTATAGTGCTCTTGAACCCTATCCATAATCCATTGATCTGAATGATAATTCATTTTATCCTCACTTATTATTACTTACACTCGTCTTAAAATAACTTCCAACCACAGCCAGTACTCCACATACAACAGGAATTAAGTCTGGCATAAATCTAGTTGTTCCAAATAGCGTATTCAGTCCGGTTACAACTGCACCACCAACAATCTTCATTAGAATCCAGCCACCAAACCAACCTGCACCGAAGATGATGATTGGTTCGATAATACAAAGGATAATTACACCAATAATTACTCCGACTACAGTTCCAATGTTATCTTTCATATTAATTCTCCTCCTCATTAATCTCTTCTTGTGCTTCTTCCATATCGGGGGCAGTTGCCTCAGCCTTTACTAGACCCTCAAGACATTTAAATGCAAAGTTCTTATGCTTATATGCGCAGAATTTAGGCTTATTCACAATACGAACTACTACACCCTCGCGTACATGAGTCTTGCCAATGGGGTCTTGACCATCATAATATTTTTCAGCAATAGCCTTAACCCATTCACCGGGTGTAAAATTGTTCATATGAATTTCTCCATTTATCTCATCGGGAATAAAACCTTTATACATAACAGGAACACATTTACAACCCATTTGCTCACAACGATAACGCATAAAGTCAGGAGTATACTCGACAATATCTCCGTCTTCATTTGTCATAGTCATACGATAAACATAAAAGTCAGACTGAGGGACTTCTCTTTCGGTGATACCAATACCTTCTTTGCCGTTTGGATTACAGCCATAAGAGAAAATCGTAGTCTTACCATACTGCTTCACAAATTCCTTGTCATTGAGCTTCTTATTATCGGCGGTTGCCATAATAGGAGTGCCAGTATGGGTGAATCCAACTACCTCATAGTAGACCTCTTCACCCTTATGTAGCTTGTCCTCAAAGAACTTGGAGTGCTGTTCACGGAACTCATTAGAGCCATAGTAGCCGCCATCAAAATTCTCAAGAACGGTACGACGAGTACCAGACACATAGCCCCAATCATAAATAGGAGTTGCAGAAACGAGTCCAAGATCCGCGAACTTCTGAGTCATAGCACCAACTTTCTTACCAGACATTACCGCATTGAGAGCGGCTTGATAGATACGGTTTGTACATCTGTAACCCTTAAATACAGGTAAATAGCCAGTGCGCTGAGAAGTACCATGCATCTTTAGAGTGATTTCAATCTGGTCTCCCACCTGAAAAGCTCCAAGATTATAGGCTAGCTGTTCAGTATCAGCATGTTCAGTAAACAGAGGTACGATAGGGACCTTCTTCTTATGAGTATGATTACCATTTGTAGCATGGCCACTACGGATATTTCTGTGAGGAATATACTTAGTGCAAATCTCATGTCCATTGAATGTAGTAATAACATCTCCAACCTTTAGATTGGATACGTCACCAAAAGACTCTAAGCAAGTCAGTGGTAGAAATAGACCATCTGACTTTTCACCACGAAGCCTAATGGAAGTTACATTGCGCTTGTCTGGGTCCATATAGCCGCCAATGTTATTGCCATCTACATCCTTCTTACGAAGCAAATTATTAGCATCTGCAAACTCAACAGAAAGCTGACCATCAGTAGGAAAATATACACCAATCTGACCGTCTGTATATTCCATACTTACACAAACCGTATTGCCAAAACACTCACCAAGCTGCAATCTGTCTGCATTAGGATGCTTACGCAGATTTTTAATTGTTGTTACATACGCATTATACATTTTGTTCTCCTCTCATTAATTTTGTATTGTTAAGAAAAATACTGTATGTCAAATTCATATCCTTGTGAATCAACAAAATAATTATTCACAAACTGATTAATAAACTTATAGCTCTGTGGGCTTCCTTGGATATGACTAATTGGCCCATAATTTGGCATATACCTGTCGTACCATATAGAAAGTTTATCTTGATTAAGCCACTCAGGTTTCTGTACTCCAAGGATACCACCATTGTGCTTTAGTACTCTGTCGTCAAACGCATCCCAGTTGTACTCATAGCCATACTCATCATAAATACGGAACTCACCCGTATCGTATGCGGTCTTATACTCTGCCACAGAACTAATGCCATCCTTGTGTGCTTGAAACAAAGGCAACCAACCAGCACTTGTTTTTGCAATATGAATTTCATAACCAAAGTATGGCGTATCAGTAAGCTCATAAGAATACGGGGCATAGTGTTGTGCAAGTTCCTTATTCTTTGTAATCATATAAAAATTTGTGCCCATCTTACTTCTCCTTAACCATTTGTACAAACTTACCAATCCTACGGTCAAACTCTGCATTAAACTCTTCTTTAGAAATTTCTTCATAGTTTACATTAAGCGTATTATGTCCAACGCCCCATGCATCAGAGAACAAAGTATCTAATTCAAATGGATAGCCATCTGTTCCACCTAGAAATATTGTAGGATATTGATACTTATTAAAATCAATATGAGTTGTGCATGACTTAACCTGTGGAACGTCTAGTACTTTTGCATAAACACCGTTGACCTTAAAACATCTTCCAATATTATTTTTGGCGGATTTTAGAAACTCTTCTCGTTTTACTTTCTCAAGTTCTTGTCTCTTCGCTCGTAGCTCACAAATTTGTCTATCAATTTCTTTAATAGTCATGTCTTAACCCTCATAAAATCTAAATAGTCTACTCATTGTCATGCCGTTAGCCTTAGCAAGACCAGCAGCATAATCACATACATCATCATTGTCTGTTACGCCAAGTTCATCACTCATATAATCACTCAAAGTATCGTAAGTATCATTATTGCCATTACTCCATCCAATGAGCATCTGTCCGTTTACTGTAAAAATGTCACAAGGAGAACCACCGGCACCATTAGAAAACTTGCACCAAGCACCTTCGAGAACGGAGTTGCTCAATACTTTTGCATCCTTCTTATCAACCTCGATGACTTTATACTTTTCACCAGAATAAGTTTTCTTAAAAGGAATATTGCTGTCCTTTAGTGCCTTCTCAATGTTGCCTAGTGTTAGTACTTCTACCTTCATTTTTGTCCTCCTTATAGTTCATCGTCTTCTTCTGCAAGCTTCTTCTTAATAGCCTTAATTGCCGCTTGTACGTCTGGGCGAGTAATATTTTCTTCCATCCAAACCACATAATCGTCACCAGAACGATACAAGTCAATTAGCTTCTCCCCTTTATGCTTACCAAATGTCAGTACATATTCCTCTGGCTTAGATTCTACTCTAGGAGTTTCAATGTTCTCAAAATCCATTGTAAGGGTTTTACGAGATGCTAAGTAATCAGCAAGATGTACTAACTCTTGATGTAAATCTTCTGGTTTAGGCAAACATTCTCCGGTCTTTTTATCAACATTCCAACTGCCCATATGCGATTCAATACAATGAGCAATTAGTTCAATCTCATTGTGATTTAGATACTTACCATCATAACTACGAATGACTGCTGCCATTTGTAGGGGATGGTCGAATTTAGTATACTTACTTCTTTCATAATCTGACTGAGAGCCACTCTTACGACCATCGTGAATCAGTCCAGCCACACGAAGTAGATCTCTTTCTCTACTAGGAATTATCTTGTTGTACTGCTCAAGTTCAAGAAAGAAGTTTAGGAATCTTACAACTGCAATCTGATGACGCATCAATCCAAGTTCTCCAAGTGAATAGGCCGGATGGTACTTTCCAGTAGACGATGCTCCAACATGCCAGATATATTCTGGAAGATTGTCTAGTAACACAATTGCAAAATCTTTAATATCATCATTTTCAAATGTATTTAGTACTGGTTGTACTATATTTAGTCTTTCTGGTGTCATATTAGTCCTCCCTAGTATAGTATTCTAGTTCGTCAAACATATTTGACATAGTAATTACAGCATCTCTCTTATGATTATTTACTGCATCAATAGGATTTTCGTCCTCATAAGTTTCTACAAACCATAAAATATTGCCAAGCATAGTTTTTGCAAAGTTAACAATTTCAACAATATCATCTACCTGTGCATTCATAATGCCATCATTTTCAATGGCTTCACACATATTAAACAAGTCATTAAAAGTATTCATTCGTAATCCTCCCCAATATCGTCTACAAGTTTCTCGATCTTACCACAGCAGGCACAGGCTTCTACATAAGGTGTAAAAACAATTCGTTCAATATTCTTCTTTGATAGTTTGTGCTTCTTTAGGAAACACTTCTTACAATAAACACCATAATCAGCTTCATTCATAATTTTAATCCTTTCTTAATCAAATGTTTCTTGAATATATCCATCATCTGTCGTATAATTAATTTTTTTAATGCCAAGACTCTTGATGAGCTTCTGACATCCAGGACACGGTTTACTCAATGCTTTGGTTCCATTTTTCCACTCTCTATATATATAAATCTGTACATCTTTCCAATTGATCTCTTTGCGATTCATAAGTGGCAAAAGTGCAGATGTTTCTGCGTGAAGAAAATGATTCGTATCTCCGTCAAAACGCTCTTTGTTAAGTTCTTTCTGAAGGGGGTGTGTTTTCATAATATTACAACCACTTGATATAATACGGTGGCCACACACTATGACACACCCAATATGATATTTCTCGAAATCACTCATTTCAGAGACTGCTTTTGCTGCATTAAAATATGTTTTATCTTTCTTTGTCATAACATTAATTTTGTACTATAATCCATACATCTCTATATGTTGTTCCAAGACTCAGTGCTTCGTTGTGTGTTTTTACTAGTACATCAATGTGGTTGTCATTTATTGCTCCACCAGTGTCTTGTGCGATTCTGTGTCCAATCCCCTCAATATAAACTTCTGTGCCATAAGGAATTACTTTCGGGTCTACTCCAATTGTTTTGCCGACTTCGGTAGGTGCTCCAGATGCAGTTCCTCCAGATCCTCCACAAATATGGTCATACCTTTCATCACAATAATAAGTAATCTCATATGTGCCGAGATACTTAAATTCATATTTCGAATCTTTTAGTTGGCCAATCTCTAGCTGCAATCGTTCATTTTCTGCATCTTTTTCAGCAATTACATTGTCAAAATTATCAATCTGACCGTGCAATTCATTGATTGTCATATTCTTAGAATAAATAATAGTACAAAAGAATACAAGTACAGTTACAACTGCGAACAATGCAATACATTTAAGTCTATTCACTTTATGTCTTCTCCTTTAAATTAATTTTGTATTGTTATTATAACAGATATTTCCTATTTGTCAAGAGTTTCTTAGACGTTCAATAAGATTTTTTAGAATATTAACAACGTTAGAAATGTCGTGTTGATTTAATGTTTCATCTACTGTGATACGGATTGTACTTAATGCTTGTTCGTTTGTGAGTCCTATCGCCTTAAGAGTGCTGCTTGGAATGGCTTCGCCACTACTACAGGCAGAGCCTGCAGAGATATAAACCCCATACATGCTTGCCAAAGTTACAAGGTCACTAGCTTTTACTCCATCAATATGTACAGAGAGATTATTATATAGTCTGTTAGCATCAAGTTCTGGGCCATTTAGATGTACTCCAGGAATTTCAAGAATCTTCTTGGCAAGTTCATTCCTATTAAACTTAGTACATACATTTATATAATCGTGTGTAATACCTCGATTGATTTCTAGAGCCTTGCCCATTCCAGCTATTGCAGGAGTGTTATATGTTCCACCACGTCTTCCATCTTCTTGAGAACCACCAATCAATGGCCTTAATTCAATGCCATCCTTGCAATACAAAAATCCAACACCACGAGGTCCATGAAATTTTTGTGCCGATACTGACATTAGGTCGATGCCAAGCTCTTTAACGTCAATACGACGCTCTGGATAAAGCTGTGTAGCGTCTACATGAAAAATGTTATTATATCTATGCACAAACTTAGAAATAGATTCAAGATCCTGAGTTACTCCAATTTCACTATTTGCAGCGTGTACAGAAGCTAACCAATTATGTTCTCCGAGTTTGCATAGCGTGTTGTTGGCTAATATAATATTGCCATATTTATCGTTGTTAAAGTACGCTACATTTTTGCATAGCATTTCAATGGACTTATGTTCTAGCCTTGTAGTAAAAACCTTGTTTGATGCGGTAAATGCGAGGCTATTAGCCTCACACGCACCACTTAGGAAGATAATCTCTTTAGGCTCGCAGTTAATATCTGCTGCAATTTGATCTCTTACATTTTCAATTATATTTCTAGCATCTTGCCCCATTTCATGAGTTGAAGACGGGTTGCCATAATGGTTATACATAACATCGACAACCGTATTTACAACCTCTTTGTAGGGACGAGTTGTACTTGCTGTATCCAAGAAGTATTGTTTCATCGTTACACCTCAAATTTAATCGCTGTCTGATGCCCATCGTGAACTTCTGTATACATATGCTTATCATCTGCATAGTCATTATGGAAGTGTGCCCATTTGTATGCATCAATCATATTTTCAAAAGCTTCATTGCATCCATAATAGATTGTATAAAATGAAGGCTCGTCTTTGTGTCTACCAATCATAACGACAAGATTACTTTCATTCTGCAAAACGTTTGCAAGATGCATCTGAGGAATGTCGTAAATATTACTAAGAACATCATCGACAATATCGTACTCCATAGAGTCTGTAATATTTTTTGTAATCAGAATTGTATTACCATTACATTCGCATACTGCGTGGTAATACTTCTGACCCTTGATTTTGTTTTCTGTGAATTCACCAGATACTACTTTAATTTCGGCTCCTTCGATTTCATAGACTTTGCTCATATTAAACCTCCTTAATTAATTTTGTATTATAATTATAACGCACATTTTTCATTTGTCAAGTGTGTTTTAGAAAAATAGCCACCTTTTTATAGGTGGCTAATAATATTATCAATTTCTACTGCCTTGTCAATGAAATATTGCTCTTTATGACCTCTAGTGGTTTCTGCTGCAGTTCCTATTCTTACACCAGATGCTTGTACTGGACTACGTTTCTCATTAGGAACACAGTTTTTATTTAGTGTGATATGATGCTTATCAAGTTCATCTTGAACCATCTTACCAGTTAGATTTGGATGCGTCTTACTGAAATCTAGTAGAAATAGATGATTATCTGTGCCACCAGTAGTAATATCATAGCCGAGTTCAATGAACTTATTACACATCGCTTTGCAATTGCGAACAACTTGATGAATATATTCCTTGTATTCTGGAGTACAAGCTTCCTCTGCGGAAATAGCTTTGCCAGCAATAACATGTTCTAGAGGACCACCTTGGCTGCCTGGGAAGACTGCTCCATCTACTTTTTTTGCAAGTTCTGGTTTACAGAAAATTAAACCACCACGAGGACCACGAAGGGTTTTGTGTGTAGTTGTCGTGATAATATCTGCTAATCCAAATGGAGAAGGATGGTCTCCTACGGCAACAAGTCCAGCAATGTGTGACATATCTACCATAAAGTATGGAGTAGCTATACCGTACTTATCAGAAACTCCATCAATAAGTTCTTTAATCTTTTTAAAATCAATAATGCGAGGATATGCACTTGCTCCAGCCAAAACTAGCTTTGGATTGTATATTGCAATCTTCTGAGCCAAATCAAAGTAATCAATAAAACCATTGCTATCTACATCATAAAATACCATATTAAATAGCTTACCACTAAAATTGACAGAACTGCCATGAGTTAAATGGGCGCCATTCTCAAGACTCATAGATAATATTGTATCTCCTGGTTCTAGTACAGACATATATGCTGCAAAGTTTGCTTGACTTCCACTATGAGGTTGCACATTTACATGATAGTCTGTATTGAAAACCTCACGCCACTTATTGCAGCAATACTCTTCAAGCTCGTCAACATTTTGAGTTCCGCCATAATAACGACCTTCTCTACCAGAATAACGGTTTGTTGGATAACCCTCTGCATATTTATTTGTAAAGCAACTACCAACTGCAGCTAGAACTGCGTCTGATACAAAGTTTTCAGATGCGATTAATTCACAATTTTCTTCTTGACGATCCATTTCGTTGCCTAATATTTCTGCCACACGAGGAGAAGCAGATACTATTGTATCGTAGATATAATCATTGTATTTGCTCATATAAACACCTTTCTTTACTTAAAAATAGGGGAGACAAAAGTCTCCCCTTATGGAGCACGTGACGAGTCTTGAACTCGCAACAACCAGATTGGAAATCTGGAACTCTACCAATTGAGCTACACGTGCATTTATGGTACACCTTGAAGGACTCAAACCTTCGACCTTCTGATCCGTAGTCAGACGTTCTATTCAACTGAACTAAAGGTGCATATATGGTGCCCGTGGAGAGATTTGAACTCTCGACTCACGGCTTAAAAGGCCGTTACTCTACCACTGAGTTACACGAGCATATGGTCGGAGTGCAGGGGCTTGAACCCTGGGCCTCTAGATCCCAAATCTAGCGCTCTACCAAACTGAGCTACACCCCGAAATGTGGCACCCCGTGTTGGACTCAAACCAACGACACATGGCTTAGAAGGCCATTGCTCTGTTCAACTGAGCTAACGGGGTATATATGGCGCCGAGGGTGGGATTCGAACCCACGGGCCGAATATAAATCGGCACACAAGATTTCAAGTCTAGGCGCTTATGACCACTTGCGCACCTCGGCATATTAACCTTTGTAATCCCAAACTCCTCTACACAGATTACTGAGCACCCCTTGCCTCGAATGCTAGCTAGTAGCTGCAACCGTTTTGTGCCGTTTCCACTAATAAAGACACGCTTTACTGCGTATTAACCTCTGTATATTCAGTACTAGATAAGGTAATCATTTTCTCACATCCATCCTGTGGACAGACAATTTCTGTCATCTTAAAGTTACTTCTGCCGTCAGAAGGATTAAATGTAAATTCACAACCACAATAAGGGCAGATTACCTTATAAGTCTTAACCTTACCTTCCTTGATAATTTTCTTCATAGTGACACCCCTCAATTAAATTTCTTCAACTGCCGTTTCACCTTGTTGATAAGATTGGCGTTTACCGTTTCGCCATTTGCAATAAGCTTTGCTAGACGATTCTCATAATGTTCCTTAGTACGAAAGTTCATAATATGTACCTCCTAAAAATTTTATATGGCACACCTGGCTAGGTTCGAACTAGCGAATGCGGGAGTCATGGTGCCAGACACGAGTGATGACCTCGTTGAACCTTTGGGAGTCTGACAAGTCCCGTGCCTTACCACTTGGCTACAGGCGTATATATGGTGGATCTGGCGGAACTCGAATCCACAACCTCTTCCTTGCAAGGGAAGCTTTCTCCCATTGAAATACAGACCCATATTATGCTCACACTCTTTAAGATTCTCTGTGAGCTGAACTACGAGACGCTTACCGTTAGACGTACCCATGGATACATTGTCTATTAGTCTGATTATAGAGCAGTAATACATATAGAACTTTCTCACACTTGCTCTCTGGCGCGATAGGAAGGCTTCGAACCTTCGCACGGCTTTCACCGCCTAGCAGATTAGCAATCTACCCTCTTCAACCACTTGAGTACTACCGCATATTTAATCTAATGTTCTTCCATTTGCTAATTCAAAGACTAGATTATCAACACAAGGGATGTGCATTACCTCTATCTCATATTGAGTACGATGTTCAATATCATTAATATAGATAGGACAATCTTCACATTCTACATTTTCACAAAAACGAACAGCTTTTTCTACCACTTTAGAAGTCGCAAATTTTATATATTCTTCCCAACGCATAAAATCCTCCATAAAACGAGCAGTTTATACAGTGATACTCAGCACTATCCACCGTCTCTATCGAGCTTTTACTGGAGCTGATGGAGAATTTCGAAATCTCGACCTGCGCATTATTGTGGTAATTGTAAGATTTGAACTCACATTTCCTTATTAGGTGTCTTTCTTAGACGAAACTACCCAAGTGCGCCGCTCTGCCTCTGAGCTACACCAGCAGATCTCCCTGTCTTTCCAGGGTGTCAATCACACTTTTACAATAATAATCTTAAATTATTCTCTAATAGGAAGATGACGTCAATCTTGTGTGATTACCTTTTATGTGAGGTCTTAATTGGAATCGAACCAATACCTACCCCACCATGGGGCCGATCTGCCATTGAACTATAAGACCGAATTTATTTCCAACAACCGCCAATGATTAGTAGCGACTTTCGTTTTACTGTCCGATACAGCTTTTTAGTGCTATCAGTTTATATCCCGCCATTAGCTCACCAGACGGCAATCTTTGTTGTTGGCTTTAAAAAAGAATCTTACGTTATGTATTGCCAGTTACCTCAATACGAAGCAAGACTCTTGACTGGTGGTGACTCTGGCGGGGCATGATCCCGCAAACTCCGCCTTGAGAGGGCGGCAACTCTACCAGTTCGTCCACAGAGCCATATGGTACTCCCAAGGGGATTCGAACCCCTGTCTCCGGCGTGAAAAGCCGACAACTTGGCCAACTTGTCCATGGGAGCATATGGTTGCGGGAGCAAGCTCTGCCCTTGCGTTCTCCAGCTCATGAGCCTGGCGAGATAACTGACTTCTCCATCCCGCATTATCTGGCAGACTACAATGCCGTCTGCTATGGCATTAGAAAGAGGTGATGCCTATAACCAAGGCTCTGAACTTGTCATTCAGATGGTCCCCCACCGGTGGATTGAACACCGAACCTCCCGATTATTTGTCACTACAGTAAGTCCTGCCCTTACATTACTGATTATCCTTCAGTGGTGTTGCTTTTACACTATGTAGTGAAGTCGGGTGCTCTAGCCAGTTGAGCTAGCAGGGGACATATAATCCGGCTTTTACGGTACGCCCAATAAGATGGACACGCTTGAATTTCACAATCGCCATCAAAGTGCCTGATGACTAACACCCAATATGAAGCCTTGATATCATTGCTTCTAAGTCGTTATTGGGAACAACAGATGGTAATGATAGCAAGCGAAGCCGCGCATGACTCCATTTCACAGTGCTTCATCAACTACTTTTGGCATTTCTAATTATTATCGGTGCAGGTAGCTAATCCTGTAACGGCTTATCCTCATTGATTATCTCCTATGAAATTTGCACTACTCACTATCATTTGGTGGGTCAGGTTGGTGTCGATCCAACTACTCCCGAAGGAAACGGATTTACAGTCCGCCGCGTTTGCCGATTCGCTACTGACCCATATAACTATACTTTTTAACTTAGACAAGAAGTATAGTGAAACTTGTCGGACAATCACCTTCATCCACATGGGAGCCATATGTAGTTTGTCCGTAACATATGGTTTTAGTGTTTAGATAGGTTCGCTATGCCTATCCCCATGACCTGCGTGGCACGGTCTTCCCGAACATAGGTTTTGTATCACATTGTCACCCTGATACATTGCCTCACTATACGCCGTGTTCCTCCCTATTCATTTCTGCTTCAAAAGCCAATCGCTTGCTCTTTACTCCAAGACTTTGGACGGGAGATGGGGTGGCAGTTTAATGACTTGCCAAGGTCAATTAATTTTGTGTTGTTAATTCTATACTTTATAAATCTCCCATCCTTTTATCGTATGATATCCTGGGTATTTTTCACTTAATACCATCCATGCATTTCTAAAATTTAAATTTAAAATTCTACATGCTTCTTTTAAAGATGGAAAAATAATTGTCTTATCTTCTGTTGTACTTACAAACTTAACTGGTTCAGATGCCTTTTCTTTAAATGCATCTTGTGCCTTTTGAAGATTATCTGGATGCCTCTCCCATACATCCTTATTGAATTCTGTATGAGTAATAAATCTACAAGTATCTTTGCTATAATGTTTGTTGCCTTTTACTATTGTATCCTTATCTAACATCATTTGATGATTAGATGAAACAATCCAATCTTCGTATCCTTCTAATTCTTTTATGTCATTTACAAAATTACTTAACCTTCTCCATCTTTCATCTACGGTCGTTCCGCTATATGTAGGATACTTTTCCCAATACTTTTTTGTTGTTCTAGATATCATAGCCTTCCATAAATAATAAATTTTCATATTTAATTCAGACCAATTCATCCATCCTTTTGGCATATCATTTACTTTGTAATCATCGGCATCCTTCTCTAATGCTTTATGCCTACATACTTTATTGGACACCTTTATATCTGCTAATCTTTTCTCAACAACTGCTCCGCATACTTTACAAGTTGCATAATATAACTTATGACCATCTGCAACAGTATTTCCACTTTCGTGAATGTCTGTATAAATTCCAATATCCTCTAATGTCTTTTCCATAGCTGTCTCCTCTCATGTGTCGAAAGAAATAATTTTATATTGTGTGTGAGTAGCTAGACACATTAACTACTCACCAAATATAGTACTTGTACACATACTATAACCACAAATGGTACCGGAGACGGGCTTTGCTCCCGCACGGTATTTCTACCACAGGTTTTTAAGACCTGAATGTCTACTAGTTCCATCACTCCGGCATATCACAGGGCAGCTTTAAGGTGATGCCCAGCACCATACTTAACTCCTTAAGAGTTCTTCAATGCGGCTTCCACCGCATCATATCTATCACTCATAAGCGTCTCAACGAGGCACTCATAAGGATCGGTCTTACCACTCATAACCATCTTGCAGACATTAGTGGAGAATCCGCTAACAAGAGCAACACCAAGGTCATTCTCCTTTACAGGAATAGTTCCAGTGCGAGAATTTACATTCCAGAAGACTAGTCTAGGCATTTGATACCCAGCATCCTCAAAACGCTTCTTGATTACCTTAAAAAGTTTTGCATTAGGTCTATTAAGACCATATCTAGCGGAACCGTCACAAGTTGCACAAGAGTCAAACTCCATGTCTGAAATAATGAGTACATTCTTAGGCATATCCTCTTGCTTCATATGACCATTTACCGCAGTAGTAAGAATCAAGTCAAACACCTTTTCAATGTTTGTATTTGAACACTCGTCATGACCATATGCAACACGTAACTTATCTCTCAGAGAATCACACTGACTAAAATCAACCAACTGAGGTCTACTAGAGAAAGTAATGTACTTATCCTTAAAGTCACCAGAAGAATGTTCTGCAAAGTAAATTGCAAGTGCATTTGCAACTTCAAGTGCAGTAACACGGCTACTTCCACCAACATTGCAACACATAGAGCCAGAACCGTCTGCAACTACAATGGTGTTTCCACACTCATTTACTGTATCAGGCAAAGCCTTCCAAAGAGATTCAAGAGTTGCATCGTACTTGTTGACACCGCTACTCCATCCAGTTGTGCTAGAATACTTATGCACAATGTCGTGAGGGAACAAAGTTCCAGCATTAATCTTAGTTTCGCCCTTTTCAAGCTTACTCAGATACTCTCTACGACGCTCCTCATCATTACGAAGGAAAGCTCCGTTATAAATGAGATTTGCACGAGAAGGAACTGTTTCGTACTTAATGTCTCCCCATTTCTTTGCAGACATCTTGCCCTCTACAATATCAATGTAAGAACGAAGAGAAGAAAGTGTCTTACGATACTCACGCTCAGTCATACCAAGATTCTTGCAAATGTATCTTGCATCCATCTTGGTCTTTGTAGAAGAAGCATTCACGGAAGGAAGCCACTTTGCAAGGAGAGATACTGGCTTATGATCAGCCATATTTGCAATGTCATCAGTGAGCTGCTTTTTGATGATGTCAAGAATAACACCATCTACATCTGTTCCAAACAAACACCATAGGTCATCATAACGACCATACTCACTCACTAGAGGAGCAAGGTGATTAACAATGTCAACGTCATCCTTTGCCATATTCTTAAGAATCACTCTGAACAAACGTCTCTCACCAAGACCACCACGAATATCTCTGGCGAAGAACAGCCAACGTAGAGCCATCATCTTATCCTCAAAATAAGCCTTAGTAAACTTATTATAGATATTCTCCTCACTCGTACCACGCATAGAAGAAACTGCGAAGTTTAGGTCAACCAGTTCCTTGCCAGATGTACGATACCCAAGAGCACCATTCTCAGTTACTGAATAGTTGAAATCCTCGTTCAGAGTATTCTTTACTGCATTCATAAAAGACATTTTTCTTTCCTCCATTTTTTTTGATTTATTTCTAAATCCCAAGACACATTATTATGTTTTAATTCCCACATTAAAAATTTGCTGTTAGTGTCTTTGGAGTTTATTTAACGAGACGCTATAATATAAATCATTAGTAAAATATCATTTTCATCTTTTTAAATTGCTGTTAGCGTCTCTATGTAAGGCAAGGCACCATCAATATAAATCCATATCATATTATGTAAAGTTGCTGCTAGTGCCTTTTTAAAGTCTCCTGACAGGGCTCGAACCTGCGACCTCTGGTTTAACAGACCATTTGAAACTTGCTGTTTAAGGCTTTTACAAGTCTCGTTATTAAGCGCTCTATCCGACTGAGCTACAGGAGACATATTTGCGAGCAGTTTAACGAGATGCTCGGCTCACTTTAATTTTGTACTGTGATTATACCACAGATTACTTATTTTGTCAAGTACTTTTTTTACTTTTTATTCCAGAGAAGCCATCCACAAGCAACTCCGAACAAGAAACATACAATTTGTTTCATCTTTACTTCTTCCTTATTATATCACATTAATTTTGTCTTGTCAAGCATTTTCTCGATTTTTTCTTGTGCAAGACAAACGGTTCGTGACTTCGAACATTGCCGTATTCAGATCGTCAACAAATCTATCGAGGGTCTTATCAAGCTGCTCATAATAATGATTCATCAACTTCATCTTAGCCTGCCGCTCACCCTCTTCGGGACTATAAGAATCTTCATCGTGGCACACGACAACTGCTCTATAAAAATTGTTCATGAGGTACTTGTTAGGATTGAAACACAAACTATTGGTCTGTCCTACAACCTTTACGATGCGATCTACTGCCGAGAACTTTGTATTGGGCAACACGGCGATTGTCTTCTTCTCTTCAGGGATATGAATGTACTTAACTGCCATTTCTTTTTTGTCCTTTCTTGTTTTAATTTTGTATTGTGATTATAGCATACTTTCTTAAACTTGTCAAGTCCTTTTTTTAACCAGCCAAGGTAAAAGGTTCTTGCCTCATTCATTGTTTGTATTATAGCACATTAATTTTGTTTTGTCAAGTACTTTTTTCAAATAATTTTCTAGTTTCTTCATAAGACAAATATTTAACATTAAGCTCTGTTAAATTTAGCAATTCTTTATTTTTAAACTCATTGATGTGTGTAACTGCCAATGATACATTGTAGTTAATTGAGCCAATATCTTCCTTAATTCTCTCTACAAGCTCATCAACATCCAATCGTCCATACCTAATAGTCCCCTGGTATGGATTAGTAATGTTAGTCTTGTCCTCTATATGAGCATTAATCTCCGACTTATCACATTCACATTCAAAATCACCTGCACCATGCTTCGTCATGTATGTTCTAGTAACATAACATACTTCAACATCTGCATTAGGCAAATACTTTTCAATGATTATATGAGGATTTGCAATACCAGTATTACTAGGAGTCGTATTATCATAATACTGGACATGACGCTGATCCAATAATAGGCCTTGCCCATTTTCAAATACAACATTATCATACTGCTGTAATACTCTGCTATAATCAAAGATTACATGTGAATGTAAAAACTGCACATCATCAATAAAATTGTAGATTAAATTGTCAGATTCAAGAATATCTTTCCACTGCTGCAAAACTTTAGGACTAGCCTTCAACAGCCTCTTAGACGTATACTCATCCCTGATTCGTTTAAGAAGTGCAATTTGCTCATCCTTAGTCATATTATAAAACTGCTGAAAAGATGGATTTATGGTATTCCTATATCTAAGAACCGTTTCCCAAATACCCATACCACAAGAACCGTATCTATTCTTGCCACGACTATCCTCAAGAATCTGATTTGTAATCATATCATACGGAGTAGACCATCTACAATTCCAATGACTATAAACACGAGGAGAATATCCCAATGCCTTTAGTTCTTCATATTCTTTTCTAAAAGCCAGAGGGTTCAATATATACTCTTCCCCAAAATAAGTATCTGCTCCCGCAAAGGTTCCTGAGCCAAAATGGTGGAACACATGCCTAATGCCATCTGGAGTAACTACAGTATGTCCTCTTTGTGCTCCACCATTACATAAAGCAACAATACAAGATTCATTCCGTTTACTTGCTTCAGCACAAAAGTAATCAGCCATCAGACCCTTACCCTCATCACCAAAGTTACTACCAATTACTATCTTAACATTAGGCATGTGTTTATCTCCTTTTACCAAGAAATACCTTCACTAGATGTGACTACATTACCACCAGAAAATGCATTTGTAACAATCTCAATAATATCATCTGCAATCTTATCAACAGACGTATCCTTCAAATGCTTCTCGTCTAGGAACTGCCCAAAAGTCTTATGAACATCCTCCTGATAGCGACCATATCCATGCTTAACGTACAGATGATAAATGTCGAACTTCTCAGATGCATCTGCATAGAGCTGGGCGGTCTCAACATCACTCTGTAGGTCATCACCAGTTACGGCAGACAGTGCTTTCTTGGGCAGATAAGGATTCATAGGCTCATCACCCATAGTAATGATAACGCCCTTCTGACCACGCTTCCAGCAATCTAGCTTCGTGTGGTTAAGACCGAAGTACCATGCAGCAGTATAAGACTCGTAAGAGTTGCCACCACCACCGCCCTCGAAGTAAATCTTATCAAGCTGCTCTGCAATACGAATATCAGACTCAAACTGAGATGCCTGAATAGGAGCACGGTCATAGGCGAGATCACCAATACCCATAACAAGGAACTCAACATCAGTAACATTCTCATATAGCTTGGTCATCACAACATTAATCTGCTTTGCAACTTCCATAGCTGCACGACCCATGCTACCAGTTACGTCAAGTGCCAGAATAACCGGCTTCGTGTTAGGATGCTCGGTAGAATCAACACACTCACGAATTACATTCTTAGGATTAAGGTCAGCTACTAGCATTCTAGATTTGAAATTGTCCTGCACATTGGCAGACATTCCAGCGACCACACCATCCATCGACACGGCGTACCCCTTAGTAGTTGTATAATAGGTAAAAGCATTTTTCGTCCAAGTACCGCTACCCATTTTTACTCAGCCTCACTTTCATCATCAGAAGTATTAATATCAAAATCAAACATGTCACTAAACATGTCGGATACGTTATTGCCATTCATAAGCATCATCATAGGAAGCATAGAACCCATACCATTGCTGGAAGTATTGCTACCCTTCATCATCTCGGACATTACCATATAAGACATCATCTTATCCATGCCCTTCTTGCCCTTCATAAAGTTGTTGCCGAACATGGAAACAATCTTGCCATAGAAATAGGTATTGCCCATAAAGACATGACGCTCAGGAAGAATGGTTTCTACAGTAGAATCCTCGTAGTTAATTACCGTGATGGTATCCTTGTCAGACTTAACAACACACTTGGGTTTACCAGATACCAGAATGATGTCTCCAACCTCAACCTTGTTTGTAGGAATAACGAAGAAGAACTCCTCACCAATGTCGAAGACGAAGCTATCACAGTTCGTTAGACGACCATTCTTCACATTGTAGCTCTTATAGCCAGTAGTCGTCTTAACTGCAATGCCACCACTCATAGAAAGTCTGCACATACCAGGGGCAATCTTGCCGAACATACCATTGAATACATTTGTCATAACACTTCTCCTTTTTGAACTTTAATTTTGTATTGTGTCTTTTGATAATTGAATAATACCACGCCATTTTCGTTTTGTCAAGAGGTAATTCGGTGTCAGTATGCGTAAGTTTTTGACTGAATTACCTCTCAACTGTATTTTGGATTATAGCACTATATATTTCATTTGTCAAGTGCTTTTTCATATTTTTCGCAATCTAATTGTAGTCTTGCCTGAGAGTATATATCTTTGTTGTTGCTTATATGCCTCTGACAATTGATGTGAGTGCAGTCTTTGCCATCACATACGGTAAAGCACATAGGATTTGTGTGCTCATCATATTCAATAAAATAATTCATAATATCACCTTATATAATTATATTCAGAATATAGTTGATGATCCACTTCTCCATGACAGAATAATCCTTCTGCCACTGACCATCTACTAACTTAGACTTCGGACGCTGTTCCCAATTGAAGTTTATAATACACCCTTGATTAAATGGCTGTTTCTCGTAGCTCTTCTTTGGCATCTTATAAACTTCTGTAGTTCCTTTATCTATTGTGTACACAGTAATTTTCGGACTATACTTTGTGTTCACACTTAACACATATCCTACATTCTTTTTAGTTTCATCTTTATAACTAATATAACCCAAATACTCTTGCTGCCACTGGAATATGCTTTGTAAAGGCACAGAACAGTTCTTTGGAATCATACCACATAACTCTTTAATAAGCCCATCTTGATCTTGCACACGCCATTGTTTTTCTGTCTCTGTACAATACTTAGAGAGAAGTTCTGTTGGAAGACAGCACTTGTCTTTCTTGAGTACTTTTTTCCCGCCGTACATGTTATACATTTCAACGATGCGAAGAAGGGTGCCGATAGAGCCAAATTCTGAAAAATAATTAAGCTTAATTAAGATGTCAAGCTGCTTGCTATTCCCTGGAAATACCTTAATAACATCAATAAACGAATCAAAATGCTGATTCCTCATATTATACAAAGCATTTGCAACATCTTCATTTATGTACTTTATTGATTTGACACCTTTGTAGATAACATTTTCCGAAGTGTCACAATTATATTCAGCTTTTGAATGCCTAAACTTGATGTCTTTAATTGGTATCCCAATTTTATTCGCATACTCTGTTATATTTACAATTTTATCTTCCTTATCGGAGAATATATTAAATGCTGCCGTTAGGAATTGCAAAGGATAATAATAGCGTAAATACCCAGAAATATATCCAGTACAGCTATATGAATCAGAATGGTTCCAAGAAAAGCCATATGCCGACGCATCTAAGATGATTTGCAAAAACGGTTTGATAACTTCTTTGCACTTTTCTTCTGTGATATCATAATGAGTAGAGGAATACTCAATAAACCTTTGCTCTATCTCTGGTAATAATGTTGCAGTGCCTTTCTTCTTTGCAATTGCACGACGTACATTATCTGACTCAGCAGGAGAATAGCCACAGAACTTCTGTAACCACATCATAATTGTTTCCTGCATTGCAACTCTACCAGCTTCTGGTGCTAAAAATTCGTTAAGTTCTTTAAAACCATTATCATAAAACTTTCCACAAGATACATCATCTCTGAAGCTTGCACAAGAAGGTCTAATCAGGCCATTGCCGAAAGAGAACCATTTAATATAAGAAAAGTTCGGATCTTTTTCTTTAGCCTTTGCAATTGTTTCGTCTGACATAAATTTCTTTAAATATGCCTGAGCACTATCGCTTTCCCATTGGAATATTAGTGTAGTATCATCACGAATACTCTTCCAAACCTTTTCGTCATTAAGGTCAACATTATCTGGGGTAAGCCTATCAATACCTAGCATCCTACAAGTTTCATTGATAACACCAATATTGTCGAGCCCAAGAATATCTAGCTTTACATACATTTGTCCATCAAGTCCATGCATATCTAACATTGATACAGGATAATCAGATGTAGAAATACTACAAAGACCAATGTCGCTCTCAATATCTCTATCACTAACAAGAACACCACTTGGATGTGAACCAATAGAAACTATTGTTCCAGATACAATGTCTACATACTTAAATACATCTGGATATTTTTCTCTCCATTTGTTATCAATAACCCACTTATGGTTTTCATCCATAGTGACAGCATCACTAATTGTTTGAGCTTCATCTAGTGACATATTAAGTGCTCTACATACATCTTTAATCGCACCCTTCATTGCAATTGTATTAAATGTAATAATTTCACTAGTTTTTATATTTGGCAGATTCAACTTGTCATGTAGCAAGAAATACTTAATTTTTTCTCTGTCAATAGAACAATAATCACTATCAATATCTGCATTGGTTACACGACTTGGATTCATGAAGCGGAAAAAGTTAAGATTAAACTTTAGGCTATCCATTTGTGTAATACCAAGTGCATACGCAATTAAACTACCAGATACAGATCCTCTGCCATACCCAGATTCAATGCCATTTTTCGCTTCCCACTCTCTGATATATGTTTCAAGAAGCATGAAATCAATAGCCCCGACCTTTTCGTATACAGCAAGTTCTTCTTTCATACGAGCAGAAACAACATTTCGTGGGTATCTTTTTCTCAGATATTTATTCTTTTTATATCCTTCGTTTACTTTCTTTCGAAATGTTTCCACTGGATTGTCATAAATATGTGGATATTTGGTGTGTCTATCAATTTCAAATGGTTCTACCATATCTGCAATAACATTGGTATTCTCTATTGCTTCAAGATACACTTCTTCTGGCAATGAGCACTGTTTCTTATACGCATCACATAATTCATCATATGATTTAAATGTTAAATCCCAGCCTTCTTCATCTTCAAAGAAAATATTTTTGCTTCTTTGAAGAATCTTACGACCTTCTGCATGTTGTTCATTTAATGAATGTGTATCGGTGCCAGCTACAAGTCTAATGTTATATTTTTTACTAAGCTCATATAGCTTTTTATTATAAACAATCTGATCTGAAACATTGTGATGCTGTACTTCTAGAAAACATCTATGCTTATTTTTGCAAAGAAATTCAATAAATCTTTCCTGAATTTCATCTGACGCTCTATTTAAAATTCCACCCAAACAAGCTGTTGAAACTATAATATTGTCAGAGGTATGTAACAAATCATCAAATATAATGCGTGGGGCATAGTAATAATGTCCATCCGATCTATTGAATGACTTACTTGCCAATTTATTGATTTCACGCACTCCGTCCCAATTTTTTGCAATAAGAAGACAATGCCAATTATCACGAACTTTTTCCTCAACGGAGGCGGTCACATAGAATTCCTCTGCATGAATATATTTCAGTCCATGCTTTTCCATATCTTCTTTTTTTAAGTCCCATGCAAATACTGATCCATGTTCACTGAAAGCCATTGCTTTCATACCAAGTTCTTCTGCACGTATAATATATTCAATATATTTTGTTACAGAGTCAATGTTTGTAACACCATTAGACATATCTGAGTGCAAATGTAAAACTGTATAATTACTCATATTGCCTCCTCATAATTCTTATATTCAGAAAGTTTAATATATGTCTTATTATTCAAAATAATAACGCCATCTTTATTTAAATGATATTTCACATAAGCGCTTGTAACAGATAAATATTTTGCTAACTCTGTAGAATTTGCAAATACAATTTTATCTTCAATGCATATAGTGGGTACAACCTTAGAGTTCAATAAATACACATCAATTAAATAATTTAGTCTATAATCATCGTCTAAATATTTTTTATCATATAAAACCCAATGCTTCCCGCCAGCGGTCCTAAATGGGTGCTTTAATGCAGCAGTCACACTTCCTTCATATTTGATGTTGTATTTTTGCATAGCATATTTAATACAATTAAAAATTTCACCTGTTTCTATACATATTACGCATGTTGCTTTTGGGTTGTTTTCATTAGCAGCCAATCCATTGACTTTACGGACTTCACTCAAATGCTGTTTCATTTCATCCGTCCATTTGTTATTATAATTTGGGTTATTTTCACCTTGTACTAATTGTGCAATTCTGTTTCTAAACTCCTGTGATTTATATGGCCCATTTTCATCTGTACGAATAGCCATCATTTTATCTCGAAATTTCTCGTTTTGCCATTGTTCTTTGTGTATTTTTGATTGCTTATCTTTAAATTTTTGTGATGGCTTCCAGCCAGATGTACCATCTCCACCGTCTGTTTGATTTGTTAGACGGAAATTTGTATTTTCTTTAAACCATTTAATGGTATCTTTTTCTTTTTGAAATGCTTCATCTTCAGTCAAATTTTCGTAAATCTTTTTTACATCACAATTGTGAGAATTGTACATATCTGTAAAAAATTTATTTCTATGTGAAACCTGTCTATATCTCTTTCCCTTCCCCTTGCCAACATAGAATACTTCTTCTGTCTCTACTATGTACCATATATACACATAATACTCTTTACTCTCACTATCCATCCACCATTCACCGCCTTAATTTTGTACTGTAAAATCTTGGATTGTCAACTGTCTATAGTCATTTCTGCCATAGCGAGCTTGTTCCAGTGTTCCGATGGCCTTAAAAGTTCCATCGAAGTCCCAACTACCATTATAATTCCACTTAACAAAAATCATACCGGTCTTATTATCAATAATCTTAAGATGCTTTCCACCAGACATATTACCAACCGTATAATCATCTGTCTCAACCATTACAGTAATTGGCTCAAACCCTGTCCCGCTAATTCTGTTAATGGCATTCAATCCCTTAATAAGCCCCTCTGTTACTTGTTTTACATCAAGCTGAATATCTGCCGAAGTTTCACATACAAACTCAACACCTACAAGTTCTTCCAAAATTGCCGCCTTAAATTCCTCAAATTGTACAATTGGAATTCCGATACCAGCAGCATTCTCATGTCCTGAACACCAACCAATACCAGTTCTATCACAATACTCTTTAAATGACTCAACTCCAATTGCTCTCATTGAGCCAGAAAATTCATCTCCGTATTTCTTTAATACAAGTAATGGGCGATTATATCTTTCCAATAGTTTATTGCCAATCAGTCCACTTACAGATGCTTCTACGTCATCTGGTATAAAGAAAAACATACACTTGTTATCTAACTGCTCTTGTGCTTGTTCTTCCAAACTAGGCATAATACTATCTACTACTGCATTTTGTTCTTCTCTACACTTATTAAGACCTTTAACAATTTCTGCAATCTCATCCTCGTCATCCGACAAGAATACATTCATTGCCAAGTCATTATGATTCACTCTGTTTGCAGCATTAATTTTAGGTGCAATACCAAAACTTATATTTCTGGACACAAAAGCATAACCACCATTAATCTTCTTGATGCCTGGATTTTTCAGATTCTTAAAAGCTTTATCGCAAATTGCCCTATTCTCTGGCGAAGCCATACTGCACATATCTGCCACTAACCCTGTGGCCGCTAAATCTATAAGCCCATCTGAAAAATCATCAAGGTTCATATAGTCTATATACTGGCACAGTTTCCATGTTACACACGATCCACTTAGTGCGGGATTCTCATAGTCTATGGAAGAACTAACAAGCACAATGCCCAAGTTCTCCATCTCTTTACGAAGTTTATCCTCAATCAGATGATGGTCTGTAATTACAATCTGCACATTCTTATCCAAAAATCTCTTATATGGCTCAATAGAATCCTGAATACTGTCAACTATCCAGACAATATCAACATCATCCAGAAGGTCTGTATCAAAATTCTTTATACCATGATCCTTTTTCTCATTAATATATGTAAAAACATTCGCTCCTAAATGCTCCAAGTATCTTGTGGCAATACTTCCAGCAGTACAACCGTCGCTATCCGTATCGTAGTACACAAGAAATGTACTATCTATATCATCTACGCCATCGAGAATGACTTGTGCTGCCTTGTCAATATTATGTAGCTTCTCAAGTGGTAACATATCTTCCTCACTTGGATGCAGAAACGAGTCAAGGTCCTCTATATTACGACTAGAGAGCAGGGAGTCCATAATCTCATCCTGCTCTAGTCCTCTACCATTAATTTTAATGTTCCATTTTTTCTTCATTCACATCACCATCACTAATTTTTCGCAGTTATTGTAATATATTTCGAGCCAACATAAGGAACAGTTTTTCGAGCATAACATTTTCTACACATATAGTCCGTTCCTGCTGTGGACATTCCAATACATTCCCACTCATGGTCTGATTCTAATTGGCACGTTTTATTAGTGATAGCATCATCAATAGGGTTACACTTTGCTCTTTGTCCACGCTCTGGTGTCCTTTTATCACACTTCTTATCCCATTTTGAACACCATCCACAAGGGGTTTCATACACACAATTTATTGTTCCCATCATAATTTTCACCTCATATTCACCGTAGCATAAATTTCATAATCCTTATGCTCTCCAATTCCGTACCCACTATATACTTTGCTAATTGAAACAATCACCTGTTCTTCTTTAACATCAAACTCTTTTGCAATTAGCCGCTTAATATCTTTTGCATCTAATTCAATTGTTTGTTTCATGCTTCACCTCAATAAACAATATTCTGTCCCAAGGTGCAGAAACAAATGCCATCTCCACCATTCTTTGGATTACTAGGACAATTTTCACACGCCTTCTTACTAAAGGCAGTAGTAATAGTGCTTGAATTTTTTATATCTATACTATCCCAATTTGTTGAGGTTTCTATATTTGTACTATCCCAATCGGTTGAGGTTCCATTCCAACTTATGGAAGTATTATCTTTATCAGTAAAAGTATTTGTATTACCACCGAACGGTACTCTTGTAATCTTCTCCGGCTCCCCTGTCCAGCTCCATCCGCAATTCCAACACACCTTGCGAGGAATCGGCGGATATGTGCAAATCACTTCATCCCGTAGATCGTGCCCACACTTTGGGCAAGTTTCAATAACAATCATCTCTTATCCTCCTCCAACTTAACCTCATATTTTATACCATCATCAAAGTTAACAAATAGCCGTCTATATTCTTCAGGACAATCATTATCGAATATATAATCAAAACAGCTTGTGTCCCACCATTCATAAAAGTCTTCGTCATAACATCCATCTTTGTCATAAAAGGCAACTTGAAAATTTTCAATCTTCTTCATATTTCATTACGCTTATTAGCCCTTTCTTGAAATTCTTTTATTTCTTCTTCAGTAGGCTGAGTGTCTTCTAGTCCGAAAATACATCCTGAATTACAACATCACCCCGTTTTAACCACTCAGCATATTCAAACGGGGACATTCCTAAAAACTCTCTAAGTGTATTGCCCGTATCGTTTTCGTGCCAAAAATCTACATAGTCATCTAACTCACCAACTTCTTTATCACAAATCGGACAATAACCTTTTCCGTCTTCGTCCAAGTTGATGTGGTGTCCACATACTTTGCAATTATACATACTCTTCACCTCATTAATTTAGTAGTATTAGAGATTATAATCAACGCTTTTACTGCCGTATTACAAATACAATCTCCATCTTGCCACCACATACACTTCTCCTTTTCACACATCAATGTCCTTGGAGGCAGTGCAGTATCAGCAAGGCAATAACACAGTGGACAAAATTTTCTATCTTCCATAATAATTCTCCTTAATAGCTATCGTAAAAATATGCCGTATCTTCTGGATGTTTCTTCAACCAACACTTTAGCCTATATAGCCCAACAAGATTTCTTGCCTGATTGCGTCGAGTATATTTGTCCCAATCCCAGATGGTGTTTCCCTCATATACCCAAGTATCCTTGTGAAGAAAATGCTTGAATGCTTTAATAACATCATCAATATTATCAAGCGTCACAGGATACTCATACTTATCTGTGATGGTCGGATTTACTACTCGTAAGATAGCATTCCTAATTCCCCAGCACTTCCTCCAGTAGCAAACGGAACATTCACCTGGTTCATACCACTCTTCGTGTCTAAATAGTTTATATGCTTTCTTGTAGTTCTCTGCATTTTTTACATGCAAATCAACGCCGTTATCAAGCCCAATAAGTCATTCCTCCTCCCATAAAATCGCCTGACCACATCCTCCGCAATGACTATGGTTATATTCATTAAGTATTGGTGAATCAACTAAATCACACATTACCACTTCGCCACAGGTAGGACAGTATACATAAAAATCTCCACTTGGTAGTGTTTCATATTCTGGTTCTTTAGGAATTTTCTTCTCAAGCGCTTCAATTGCCATTTCGAATGCCTCTACTGTTCTATAAGAATGTGGTAAGTCATTAATAGCATGATACAAACCAAATTGTTTAATTTTCATAATGGCTTCTTCTGGTTTTATAATCATAATCACCTCCCAAAATACAGCCAAAATCTATTTTTAGACAAGTTAATCTGATCCTCTTTCAGTTCCTTAATTTTATTGTTGTTATCTACATAAATCTCAAGCTGCTTTGTAGCAAGTTCATTGCTCTGTAGTTCAGGATATGCAGAAGCAAATAGAACTGCATTCTCAGGCTTCAAAGAACTATATGTATCAGACTCGTGCTTATAATAATCTTTTACAAGCACATCAACACTCTGCTCAATTGCTGTATTCTCCTGCTCATACATTGTGATTTTATCATCAAGTGTACGACCACGAACAAGAAGACCAATATTAACAAAAATTCCAATCAGAGCAATAAAACCAATAAGACAACCAAGTATTCCAAAACCCTCCGCTAAGTCTTCATTCAGTACTACAAGTACAATCAATGCAACTGCAATAACAAACAGTAAAATAAACATAGTTACCTCCAAAACTTCTTCATATTAAGCCCACGAAATTGTTCTTGTCCCTTATAAATCTCTCCTTTATACGGAGCTGATTTCCATGTATGACCTTCTGAGTATTTTTTGATGTAATAATTACTCTCACCCTCATGATATAGCTTCTCAGCTTCTTTATCTGTCATATAAACCTGAGAAAACACACTGACTCCGTTGCAATAAAGAATATAACCATTTAAGTTGTTCTTGCACCACACAAAATAAAGTTTACGGTAGATATAGCCCAGTCCGTTACAGATAATAACAGGAACAAAAAGTATAACCCATGCAAGTATTTCTTCTTTTTCTCCACTTGCTTCATATGCAATAAGACCAATAATTTGCCACACCACAATTCCGATAAGTCCAGCAATAATATAATTCATCAATTGTCTTCTCCTTTCGGCTCATACATATCACACGCATTCGTATCTTCATAGCACAAATGCCCGAAGATAAATGTCATACCCCTTTCCTTCTCTTTAGGCGTTGGATGCTGAACTGTGCAGCATAGATTCCAATCGCCACTGCCAATATAATGTTTACAAGTCCCACATTTATTCATAATTAATTATCCTTACTCATAATATAGTGCTCAACTAACTGCACATCTGGGAGCATATCATATCCTGTCCGTTCATCCTCTGGAATGTGCAAATCAATTTCCTCACAATAGTTAAAAATACGTTCCATTGCTTCAAGGGCCTGTTTTTTATCCATAATAACCTCCATCTGGTGCGTCTCTCTTATAGCGCTTACAACCTACTGGATTCATAAGACAACCAACCTCATACACACACTTATGACAATCTCTAACAATATCTTTATCTATTTTAACCTCTTTTGGAGCCTTTTCTATCCTATGACTCCCTTGTATACTCCAAGAAAGAGTATAGCCCATACCCGGAAAAGCGAAATAACCCATTATCTTTACTCCTTTTCTTCCTCATCTTTCCTTACCGGCCCACCATAAACTCCAAACAATTTACCTTCCCACAAACAGTCTCTTGCTTTCTGAGACCAATATATCAGTTCTTTTATAAGAAACTTAAAATCTTCAACTGTGCTCGCTCCATCATAATCACCACCAACTGCCCAGATCTCAAATAACCACTCATCTACGCAATCCGGCTCACACATTTTACAACCAGTCTGCTCATCAATCCAACTCTTCAAAATCTATGCTCCTTTCATCACAAATAATAAAATTCGGTTTAGTTTTAGAAGCATAATGGAAAGCCAACTGCGCGAGACTCGAGTCTAACTCACAAAATGTACCTTGCCAATGAGGACAAATTGTATCAGGAGCAGTACAATATCCATATCCATAATTACATAGCATAATCACTTATCTCCAAACATACAGATTTCATTCATATAAAGACAGTTTGCACAGTGTTGATTGTACCATTGCATGAATTCTTCTTCAGATATTTCTCCGCTATCTCTTTTCACCCACATAACTTGATAACCAAAACTGCAATTTTTACTCATGTCCTGTTTCATTTATTTGCCTCCTTAGCAAGATCTACTGCAATAATATATTTATCAGCATTCATACACCAAAAGTCCTTACAACAACTACACACCCTCACTAACTGTGTATGCTTTTTATCCAAATGTAGTTTACAAAAGATAGGGCTACCTATAACTTTACCATTTTCAAATTCAACCACTTCATGAACTACATACTTACAATAATCACAACAAGGAATACATTCTTCACTACATTTCTTCATAGTTTCCTCACGATTTCATTTGTAATCTTTTCGGCTTCTCTGATTTCTTTCTCTGCTTGTTTACGGATGCTGTCAATGTCCTTTTGAACAAGTTCGAGCATCCCCCTCATATCTTCGTTGTGCTTGTACTTCTTCTTTACATTTTGTTTATGTTTATCCCAATAATAGAATCTGATATATGAGAATAATTTAAATTTGACTTTATATTTGTTTCTAAACTTTACACTAGGTCTACAATACATATCATATCCATCATATTCTTCTTTAATATTTAAAGAACATAGTTTCCCATCATCATCGTGTCCTATTTCATATCTGTCTGGATTTAAATTATAAAAATCTATAAAATCTTTGAAGGATAAAAATATTTCACTTTTGCCATCATCATAACCACTCTGATTGAAATACTCTTGCTTTATAGCAAACACCGCTACAAAAATAGGAACACCAATAATTGTACAAAATATCAAACATCCAATCGGAAATATCATAACTCCTCCTCCAACTCCGTTTCATCTTTTATGTTTTCTTCTAGTATATATTCAAGAACTTCCTTACCTTCGTCAGAGGCCGAAGCCTTGGCTGGAAGATCTAAACATTCTGTCCAATCAAAATAACTTATTTGTAAATCTCTCATAGTTGCTACACTACGCAACATATCTATATTTCTTTTTGTATTATCTAAAGGTAAATCACTATCTAACATAAAAATTACTTTCTGTGGGTTTAATGATAAAATCATCTTTGCCTGATATTCTGATAGACTATTGCTACCAAGTGCAACTGCATTGTGATAGCCATAACTTGCACATTGTAACACGGACTTTTCACTCTCGAATATCATTACTGTACCACCATACATTAAACTATAGTTAGTGCTATAGCCGAAAAGTGTTTTGCTCATTTGACAAGGGACTAAATAAAGGTACTTTGGGTCATCATCATTGTCAGTTTCGTAGTTGCGTCGCCCCTTCAAGCCCATCAAGCTCCCATGTTGATCACGAATAGGTATTACAATTCTATCTGTATTTACATCATATGAGATACCAAATTCCATTTGTGTTTCAAGTGATATATGGTCACGTTGGAATCTTACATTTGGCACTTTTAAATAGTCATCTAGAATTGATTCGTCATATGTTTTTGGAGGAGAATCTGCCCTATGTATTATATGCTCATATACTCCACCAAAGATGAGGCGACGATTTTGTGGGCGCCAGTCATCTGATAGGTGGAGAATACGCTTGATAGTTACAAGTACATCTTTAAATTTTACATTCTTCTCTTTGCAAAGCCACGATACTAAGTTATTGACTTCACTACGAGCGTAGTCTTTTACAAAACAAGCATCATTGTTTGCAAGTCTAATTAATATATTAAGACCACTTTCTGGTCTATCATCACGTGCAAATCTGACCTCACGTGTATTTACTTTGATTTTGCCGCACTCATAATGCTCAAGGAGTTCGACAATGGCATCTGGATTTTCACTTAGTTTTTGCAAGATTTCATTAATCACTCATTGTCGAACCCCTTTCGTTAATTTTGTATTGTAATTATATCATAAAATTTGGATTTGTCAAGAGTCAGTTTATAATTTTATGAGTAGGTCTGCATTTAGCTGTCTCATAAAAACTACAATAATCACCATCGTACCTTACCAAATATGCAACTCCAGAGTCTCCAGAGTCAATACCTCTTCTTGACTTTTCTACAAATAAACATCTATAAACATTTTTAGGATCTGGTAAATATGGCTCTTCTATCCACTTGCCGTCTTCCTTCTTACTTCTAAATGGCTTTAAATCATATGCAGAGCCAGATACAAGTTCATCTGAATATACCTTACGGAATAGAATTAGGTTCGATAAAACCTCTTTTACTGCACGACTGTTGCTTAGACAAGAAGCGTCCATCCATAGTCTTCCCAAAGAGTTAATTGCAAGCTGAATTGTCATTAGTCCAATAACATCATATCTTTTTGCAATAGCATCAAGATCTTTGCTATCCATAACAAGCTGCAGCCAGAAGTTATCATTGCTTCCATTAGATGTTGTAATCTTAAATGTATCAACAAGGAATGTCGTGATTCCGTCACGCTGAATGTGCTTCTTGATAATGCGACAAGTTAGCTTGGCATCTGCATCTGACAGTGCCACCATCTTAATCTGTTTCGCATAATTTTTACGCCAATATTCTCTTGCCTTTTTAATCATTGCACGGTCTTCATCATCTATATTTCCACTTGCTAACTTCTTTTTTGGAAGTTTTCTATAATTAAAATAACGAGATAAAATCCAAATCAAGAACCCTTGCTTAAAATCAGATAAACCCATCTCGTTGCTTACAATCAAAACTTTTTCTCCCTTCTCAATAAGAGACATAAGAATACCAATCATAAAAGTGGTCTTACCAACACCACTATGTGCTCCAAATGCACTTAGAGTTCCGCTCTTCAAACCAAGGATGTTATTTGATAGGAATGGAAATGTTGATATTTTATTTCCGTTTACATCCAGTCCAGCATCTGCAAAACTCACACCTACTTCTGTTCCTATCTCCAATCCTTCAATAAACTCTTCGTCGAAATCAATATAACCTTCATCAATTATTTTATTAGAAGATACTGTCCCAAGAGTACTTAATTGGCTTTCATAAAAATCCAATACCTCCTGGGAATTAAATTTCTCAAATATTTTATATGGAACTACTTCTTTCCCATTGTCAAGAACAACTGGTTCAAGTAGATTAAATCCTTTTTCATCAAGATGCAAACAAATATTTGCTTTGTTTAAATCGTCCAAAAATACATCAAAGTTTTTTATGTTACAAGAATCAACTATATTCTGTACCTGTCTCCATCCGCCAATTTCTTCTAACTTTTCTTTCATAGAGTCTGTAATATTTGTAAGTGTCGTAACCTCGTCTGCAACAGTACATCCTCTATCTCTCATACTTTTCAAGACGGAAAATAAAAACCTACCATCCTTTGTTATAAAGTCAGTTGGCTTAAGCATAGAGTCATCAATAAGAAGTATGTCACCGGCTAGACACCCAATTACATTACCCTCAATTTCTCTCCTTTTATGCAGTAGCTTTTCATCATATTTATCACAAATACCAATAATAAAATCGCTTTTATTAATTGCCATTTATACCACCTCATCTTCCAGAGCATTTAATCCTCTACGTTTTTTCTTTTTAGAAACTGCCGGCTCATAAATCTCACAGTCAACATTAATTTTTTCTGGCTCCATCCTTGCCGTTTTCTTATAATCTGCTAAACTATTCTTCAAAATTGCCGATACGTATCTAATCCGTGAATATTCATTATCATCTAATCGTTCTAGTTTATTCTTGATATAATTTTTATGCTCCTGCAAATACGCAAGAATTTTTGTGTCATCACAAATGCCGCGCCAAAGTTTCATTTCCTTAAATAGAACACTATTTGCAATTCTATAACCAAATATGTCTGCAATTTCCTCATAAACAGGATCAATTCGTTTTTGTTTATTTTCTTCCCTCTCTTGCTTCTTTGCAAGTCTCTCAATCTCTTTCGCTTTCTTTTCTGCGTTTGCTTTGTCATAGCATTCTTGATTACAATAATATGTATTATATTTCTCTCCTGGAATTTGAAGAGCATCTTTTTTTTCTATTTTAGACTTACAGTATCTGCAAGTTACTCTCATTCCCATAGTCTACCTCCAAAAAAAATAAGGGGAAGGTTGCCCTCCCCCTGTTTGTTAAGCTAGGGCTTCTAGAATTGCCTTTAGAGTCTTCTCATCATGTACGTCTGCAAGCTTTGCACCGTTTAGAATTCCCTTAATAATCTTCTTGGTTTCTGCATCTGCTGTCTTGAATGCAGGTCTAATAGTTGCTTTGGCTGCATTCTCATCGAAAGCCCCCTCATCGTCTTCGTTATCTTCATCGAAAAGATCAACTTCCTCATCTGTATCATCGTCCCAAGGAGCGGTTTCTACTTCATTTACATCATCTGACTGAACTGGAGTAGCATCAATCTCTTCGTCTTCCTCAACGACAGGCTCCTCAACCTTTGCCTTCTTGGTAATCTTCTTAGCTTTAGTAGGAGAGGCTTCACCGTTAGGATGTTTACTCTGTTCATCTAATGCATCTCTTACTGCATTAATAAAATTCTGCGCACCAAAATCTACTTTTGCTACGATATAGGGAAAATGACTTTTACAGTCAACTGCATTTTCCGTATCTGCAAAAACCATTACTCTCTTACGGTCTGCAAGCTGACCAATTTTATTCATCTTCTTAGTAAAGGCATTCTTCTTTTCCTCTACATTATCAACAAGGTTCTCTGTGTAACACATTGCTACCAAATTTACTTTATCTTTTAAGGCGTTGTAATACTTATTATCAAGATTACAAGTTAGCTGCTCAAACTGAATCTTAGTGATTACATCTTCCTTTAGCTTTGTCTTCGTATGACCAACTAGAAGCAGAGAATAACCGGCATTCTGTAGCTTCATAATCTGCTGAAGCATAAGGTCACAAGCTCTGCTCTCTCCCTTTTGGAATCCCTTATACGCCTGAGAAATACTTTTCGCTCTATCGTTAATATCACAAGTCTTGTTCCACTCAGCAACTACATAGTTCTCCGTAATACGAGCAAATTCATCCATTGAATCTAGTCCAATAAACTTAGTATATGGATATTCCGCCTTATTCTCACAAAGTTCTTTTACAATATCAGTAAAGGTCTTAAAGTCTGGTGCAACATCACCAAACGCATCATCAATATGCTTCGGCTTATTCTCGACACCACAGGTAATAATAAATGTACCTTCGTTACTACCTGTAATTAGCTTACCAATTTCATAAATCATAGTAGTCTTACCAATACCACCAATTCCATTAATGATGTAGCTATAATCTTCAAAATTTTTACTTAGTCTATAAGTGTGTCCATATTTTCTTGCCATATTATATCTCCCTTTCAATTAATTTTGTATTATATCAAAGAATATCGTCCTCATCTTCATTATCTTCATTATCATTTTCAATTCTAGCAGGATGCATATCGTCTGTAGTATAACTTGTATCTTCAACATTCTTTTTTCTTGCATTTAGACCCTTGAAACGAATCTCGGAAATTCTTTCTCCTGCCTTTTGTCCACCCATTGCTGCCGCTAACTCTTCTACTGTCACTAGCTCACAGTCCACATCCTCTTTATCTTCATCACTCAAATCTTCATAAGTAATTGCAGACATACTCGCACCTTGAATTACTTCTCCTACAAGACCAATGTTCTTAATTTCATCATCATCGGCAACGAGCTTCTTCTTCATCACTTTTAGCTTCTTTTCATCACGAACAACAAATGTAATAGGTGTAAAGCCGTTTTTCTTTATCATACCATCCCAATATGTGGTATACCCATTGATAAATCCCTTGCCAGTTTCATCAAAGTCTGAATCATCTACTGCGTTAGCTCCAAAATAAAAATCTACAGAAAGATCTGTGGCTTCATCAATACCATCTTTTGCAATATCAACACGGTTCACATGATAATTTACATAGAAACGACCCTTTTCTGCATTATACTGCACCTCCTGATAGCCAGAAATACGGAACACAGTATCCTTAATTTTAGGGGAAGAAACTACCTTAGTCATAAACTCGGCAAAATCCCACTCACTCAAGAACACATGGCGTCTCTTGTTACTCTTATCAAGAGCTTCCTTTACCTCTTCAAGAGTATTACATCCTGTCTTGGCAATTAATTCATCAGTAATCTCACCATTTTCAAATGCCTTTACTGCATCTTGTAGTGCATAACGCATCTGAGCATCCCCAAGATCTACAACAAATTTACGATAGCCCGCAACTTTTTCGATTTCCTTTTCATCAAATCTCTTTGACCAGGGAATGTCAATCTTTTCTCCCTTGGTAACAGAACCGTCCTCATTAGTTACAGTTTTTGCAATTGTCTTTACAACATTTTTTTTGTCATCATTCCATTTTCCACCTTGTGCTACACACATCACACGATTAGTTCTAGAAATGCAGTTAAATCTAACTGTAGTCATAGACCAGCCTGAATCAAAAGTCTTTTTCTCTACTGGATGAAATGAGTCCGAATCCTTAATGCTTTGAATTTTCCCGATAAATGTAAATTGATTCATTATTATATTTCCTTTCTTTCATTAATTTTGTACTGTATTAATATAAAAAATATCTTGGATCGTTATTTATATCCCAATATAAATACTTATCATCCAAGTTGTCGCCTATCCATAACTGTGATGTTTTGTCTTCACATTCTTCACAAAACATTTCATAATATAGTTCTTCTGTCTTATATGGATATTTTATGTAATGCACTGCACCACAACTGCAGCATTGGTAGTATCCTCCTACTTTCATACACTCGCCATAATGTCAACTCGACATTTTTGCTGCCTCCTTTCCTCATGTGGTATAACCACTTTTCTACTTATGGTTGGATTATACCACATAATGTAATTTTTGTCAAGAATTTGAAATAATTTTTATTGTCATCTTACTTCCATTAACAATTATTTTTCCATTTTCAATTTCATATGAAACAATGTCATCTTTATCAATACATACTGCCTGTCCATACACACGGAACCCCCATCCCGCTTCTGTCTCTGGTACAAACTTCATCTGAATATGTTGCTTGTCAAAGAGCTTATGCTCAGTATAAATATCTACATTTTTCCCCTTTATTTCTTTTAATGCATCAATTAATTGTCTCATGTTTTTCTCCCCTTTTCGTCTAAAGTTTGTACGGATATTTTAGCATATTTGACCATAAATTACAAGAACAAATGTTCTCCTTCTATAAATTACTAATTAATTTTGTGCTGTAAGCAGTATATAATAAGCAATATGCTTATACATACTGCTCGTATTTCTGACAAATGTTGTCTACATAATAATCACCAAACCCATATTGCTTTGCCAATATTTCTCCCTTGTTTGTTTTTAAGAACTCTCTTAATCCCAATCCCGTTTCCTTCATACCATGTTGAAGATAATGCCATAAACCAGATGCTGCAATATTCTTCATTGTTAGACCAGGTATATCTAAATAGTCCCTAAATATTTGAATTTTACGATAAAAGTAGCGAAAATGCACATCATCAGAGTCTACGCCTCTTGTATTTGGTCTTTCTTTATAAATACGCCCTCTACCGATTACTTGTGAGATCCTCATTGTGTTTCCATATGCCATAGATTCTGTTTCAGAAAACGCTTTCGGTAAAAATTCTTTTAGTCTTCTTGTCATAGGAAACTCTTTACTGTTTACGCATAACTTATCTCCTTGCACACAGTCTTCTGTAACTGAATATATATCATTCATATTCTTACCAGCGACACCTTCCCAAAGCAATTCTACGATTGCCTTGTCTACCCAGTTAAGAAGCTGCACTTCAACATCATCAAGTTCCTCCCTTGTAAGCAAGATATTTGCATCTTTGTCTACCATATCGGCAACATCTGCTTTTCCAATTGACTCATACGCATTTGTACCAACTTCTCCGAATACGAATCTAGAATAATGCTTTAAAACTATGGTGTAATTCAACAAAGAGCTGATTGACTTTGCCTTAAATTTTGCAAGCATATCTAGAATCTCATCCCTAGTAAACTTTGACACATCCTTATTAAGTTTCTCTTCAAAATCCTCTGTCTTTTTAAAAACTGCATAAAGGCTAGTTTTTGCAACCACCTTACTCCTCAAGTACTCTTTTATAAACGTCTCTTTTTGCGCTTCGTTAAACATCTCCTTCTTCACTCCTTATAACTGTATTATACAGTACAATATTAATTTTGTCAAGTTTTAAATAATGCTATCAAGAATATTAACAGCTTCCTGCTTCTGCTTATCGAGTGCAGCGACATATCTCATAGTCGTATTGACATTATTATGCCCCAAAATTTCCTTTATTACTTGCACTGGTACATCGTGTGCTCCCATTTGTGTTGCTGCAGTTGCTCTGAGCTTGTGTGGTGTAATGTGCTTATCAGTAACGCCTTCAATATATTTTTTCAAAAGCAACTCAACATTCTTTGGTGACATTCTGTTGTTCCATTGAGAAACAAACAAAGGCCCCCTTTCATCTACATCAAAATAATCCCTTCTGTCCTGAAGCCAATTTAATAACAATTGTTTCATATTTTCACCGAATCCAATAGTTCTTTCTTTTCTTCCCTTTTCAATAACTGTGATTGTATTTGTCTTGAAATTCACATCCTCTACATTAATTTGTACTAATGCAGACTTTCTTAATCCAGTAGAAATGAAAAGTGAAAAGATGCACAAATCTCTATTAAACAATCTTTCTGTAGACTTTTCTTTTATGTTTGCAAATAGCTTACTAATCTCATCCTCTTCCAAGAATGTTACTTCACCTTTTGCTTTTACTTTTGGTCTCTTTGCTCCCTCTACCGGATTATTATCTGTGAAACCAAGATCATTCAAGAATACGAAGAACTTTTTAATTGCCGACCATTTTGTTGCAAGAATACTATCACCCGTTCTTACAATTTCTCCTTCTTTTTCCTTTGTTCTCTGAGAAGAAATAAACTGCCTTACATTAGATTGTGTTACATTCTTATAATACTCATCGTCCTTCTTTCCTTTTGTAATATACTCCATAAATTCAACATTATAATCAATATAATGCTCTATTGTATTATAAGATCTGTCATCTTCTTCCATATAACTATAAAATTCTGTAAAGATAGGTGGAAGCTTTTTTAATTTTGCCTTAATAACCTTTTGTTTATTTAATTCAGATTCTAGCCGTCCATTCATAATAATATCCTCCTTTAATTATACTTTGAAGATTTCCAAATAAGATAGAATACTGTTGCACCAATCCAACCGATAACTCTATCGTTGAAGATTGTCAGAAGTAACATTATAACTACATAGAGTAATGTTCCGTTGAATGTATCTGCCGATTGTTTTTCATTTTTACCATCAAGATATATTACTCCATTCTTCTTCCATTTTTCGGGTTCGCTAGCATAATACACTTCTTGAAGAATATTCAGAATGTCACGCCGAGATGCAACAACACCCGTTTCATTTTCGTCAATACAGCTATAAATTTCGTTCCCGTGTCTGTCATACAAATAATAATCTCCTTTGATATAGTGCGTTTTATTGTCTACCTTGCATTTAATATATCCTTCTAAACGCAGTTTTGTCTTATATTTGCCCTTTCGCTGCATATCACTCAGCCACTTATCAAATCCTGGTTTTGCCATTAGTCCACCTTCTTTCCAACATACTCCCAATAGTTTCCTACAACTCCATCCGTACAGTTCCAAATGTCATACCAGCTATGGTCACACAGATAACTCATGTGATGTGTTCCAATATGGGCAAGACATCTTCCGTTATAAATCTTTGCAAACTCGTAACCTCTATATTTTTGTTTATTACGCTTTATAGGCTGCTTCATTTTCTTCCAACCATTCTCCTCAAAATACAAGGTATAATTTTCTACTGCCGTTACCATATAGCCTGTTCTAATAGAATACTCTACAAGTTGTCTCAATACATCTTCCCAACTTCTTCCTTCTGCTTCTGCAATTGCACGAACTACACAATCGTCCGTTCTTTTACCTTTAGGATTTGCGTTGTAATAAACATATGCAGGTTCGCCATTATACTTTGTCTTCTTAAACATTTTTAATACCTCCACAAAGTCTTTCTTTTCTTTCAATTCTCTTTCGTTTTGCTGCTGCTCTTTGTTGCCACCAATTATGTTCTGCATTCTTTTCCAGATGCCAACAATTCTTTTGCAAACAATTCTTTTGCCTAATTTGTTTTACCGTTAAATAGCAACAATGATGACGACAATAGGCGGCACAGTTTTCAGATTCGCACCTATTCAATGTTTTCATCAGCATCAACCTTCCTTTCTCTTATAATAACGCTTTAATTTCGTATTGTCAATAATTTTGAGAATATTTTGTTAACTTGCCATTCTTTTCTCAAAAGCTGCCTTGTATCTTGCATAAGCTGCAACTTCATCATATCCATTCTTCTTCAAAATCTCCAGCCTTTCCTTTTCGTCCAGCACCCTCACAACACGAATTGCACTTGTAATAATCCACGTTCCACGAGAGCCTTCATTAAACCAGTAAAATCCATTCTCTGGGATTCTATCCTTCATACATTTACCTGGAAGATTCAGCACGTCTTCTCTATAATCATTTGTTGCATCGTATTCACACAAACACCATACTCGTTTCCATCCCTTATTTCTTCCCTTATAAGGTCCAAGATCAGAGCCATCATATCCACGGAGCCATGGAGCATCAGGAATGTCCATACCAAGGTGCCATCCCGGCCTCAGCGAAAAGCCTTTTGTGGGCAAATTCTCTGCAGGAATCCATTCCCCAATCTTAGTTTCCTTATTTTTGCCAATAAAAAGAGGATACAACTTACCAGTAGTATCCATTTCAAACAACTTATAACCATATCCAGTTTTCATTTTAAAAATCTCCTTTCAAATGTCAACAATAATACACTCATTTTCTTTTCTTAAAAACCTACATCCTTGTACAACTTTAGGATCAATTGGATCTGGATAATCAGGATTACTAGTCACATCATTTCTCTCCCTACCTTCTTCACATTCTCTCATATAAATATAAGTTTCTGTAGCCATCTCTCTTTCTTCTTCTGTTAAATCATTCCAATAAAGCCAATTCATAAGTGAGTCTCCTTTCAAACATTATAAGCAACAGTTTCCGTCACAATAATATGAGTGCCAGTACAATGAAAATCATATCTGTGATACAACGCACCAGGCATCACATCATTCTCCTCTTTTACACCAAACAAATCACACTTCTTTTCAAAGCTCATCTCTTCAAAATCCATAACCTCTTCATCATTCTCAAGTTCGAACACATAAACACGGTCTGCTGATTCGTCCCAACCACAAAGAGGTGAAGTATAAATGTGTTTCATAATTAAATCTCCTTTCAATTAAAAAGAGACCCGTTATTCACGAGTCTCATTATTACATTATTCAATTCCGTACTTTTCAAAAAGATGTCTTTGTGGAGCAAACTCCCCAAAGTATTCTTTTTCTGCTTTAAGTCTAGCAACAATAGCATCCTCTTTGTTAATATATCTGCCAAGAGATATGTTTTGATAATTAACTGTTATTTGCGCAACCCATTTGTTTCTATCACTAACAAATGAAACTCCGATAATTCCCGATGTATTATTTTTTGCAAGACTTGTGTTTCTTGCATTTCCATAATCGTTTGTTACCCTTAGATTATTCTTGCGGTTATTTAATTTATTTCTATCAATGTGATCAATTATTTCATCTGGCGAAGCATCCATAATTAATCTGTGCATATAAATATATTCAGTTTTACCATCATTTTGTTCTCTTGAAGTAGCATACCCATGATTATTTAACCAATAGTAATCTTTAATTTTATTATAATCTTCTATGTCGAAATAAAATTGAGTTCCGTCAAGAAAATATCCAATCCCAATATTTTCACTTAAATCATATTGATTTATTGATTTATTCAAATTAGATATAAATTCTTTATTTAAACATCCACAACTTTTTGTATTTCCGTTCTTTAAACAATGCCCAACGACTTTAATTCTGCTATGCTTTTCACAAGAACATTCGCACAACCATCGTGCTTCATGTACTCCATTTGGCTTTATATAGTCATCAGTTTGTCCTAATACTTTGAGTCTCCCGAATGTTAGTCCCGTTAAATCTTCTCTTGCTCTAACTTTATTTGTATTATTTTTTATTAAACATCCACAAGACCTTGTATTTCCTGTCTTCAAATTAGACCTAGTAACCTTAACTATATTTTTTTCTGGACACGAACAAACGCAAAGCCATTGAGATTCCTTTCTATTATTTTTACCGACATAATCTTCTATCTGCTTTACAACTATAAGTTTTCCAAATTTCTTTCCTGTTAAATCTTCTCTAACTTTTATCATTTTATAAATTCATCCTCTATTTTTAAAACATTTACTTTATGTGACAATACCGTAGTCGCATCTAATCCAATACATTCGTTATGCTGACAAATATCATATTTAGCATCTTCTCCATACTCACTACGATCTTCTTCCTTTGCCCAATAATATGAGTTCGTCCAGTGTCCATGCACAATTGTCTTTCCAGTCTTATTACCAACTACTGCCGCAATATCAAAAGGATTACCCCACATGGCCTTATTCCATTTGCTTTGTGAAGCATATCTCCAGTCTTTGCCACCAGGAACCCAACTGTGACAGAAAATATAATTCTCTGTTTCAAAGTAATTCACCATAATGTCAAGCATCGGCTTTACCTTTTCATATGCAACCGCACAAGCTACACTAAATTCCTTTGCATTAGGAGCAAGGTCTACTACCGTCTGAGCCGTACCATTACTGTAGTCGTGGTATAATGGACACTGACGATTAATCATTTCCACTAGCAGGCTCTCATGATTACCTTTAACCAACACCTTATTCGGCAAAGACATCAAATAGTCAATTACCTTTTGAGGTTCTCGACCTCGATCCAGATAGTCTCCACATCCTATTAGCCAGTGCTCAGGATTCTGTGGGTCAAAACCCACATCGTCCAATGCCTTTTTTATTTCTGTGAAAAAGCCGTGAACATCACTCACAACAAACAACTTAGCCATTTTTAATCCTCCTTACAGTTTCTTTTCCACATACTCGACTGCTAAATCTGCAAGCTCGTACATACCAACGTCTTCTTCTGCATTTTCAATTGCTCCATACAAAGCCTCCTTAAACGATTCAATATCAAAGTTCAATCTATCTTCCTTGGCAATCCTAAACATATCCATACAAGAAATTCTCTTAGGCACTTCTTCTTTCTCTTCCTCAGTACCAAGATATACTTCATAAAGAATATTCTCTCTACCAACAATATCTCTTACAAATTTCACTTTTCTTTGATGCTTCTCATAGTAGTCAATGATTTTGTCTACATATTTTACTGTATCATCATCATCCATATCTCCGTAGAAGTATGTGATTAACTTGTCGTATACAAGAACATTTGTATCAAACAACTCCCAAACATCACCAAATTCATCAATAATTACATTGTACTCTGTTGTGATTTGCCCAATTGTATATTCGTGTCCTCCATCAGAAGTGTAAATCCACGCTCCGTATTTCTTTTTTAATTTACTCATTTTTTATTCCTCCCTTAATTTATAATCATAGTTTTCCATGCTTTTTCTAATGCTGTTCCCTCATCTATATCATCCCTATTGATAATCCTACGAAATTCATATGCCATTTTATCGGCTAACTGTACAATGTCATCATAACTCTTTTTGCCGTACCACTCTTCTTCGCTGAAACGTTCACCAATATAATACAAACAAGAATCCCTATCAAATTCATGCTCTTGCTCAAGATATGCTTGATAAAGCTCGTTCTTTGTAAGTTCAAATTCATTTCCATTTCTAATAATTTTCATTTATCTTCCTCCTCCATTTCATTTCCCCAGTTATCCCAACCATCGAAAGATTCTCTGGCAAAGAGTTCAATTCTTGGGGCATAACTTACATTTTCAATCATTTCTCTCATTTTTATAGGCTTACGACTATGCTCTCGTTTCGGCTCATAGAATGCTGTCACACCTTGACAGCGTTTTCCGTTTTCATCAAGTTTGTATGGCAGACGTTTCTTTGTTGTTGCAAACAGACAATGTTCTGAAAGACCACGATAGTATTGACCAAGGCCAATTCTATCTTTAACCCATGTAATCATAGTTATATACTCAAATCCCCACCGTTCAAGTAACCACAATCCGTCTTTGAGGAAGTTGTTAGTTACCCACATATAAATATGACAACCATCTGGGTCTGCTAGTTCCTTTATAGGAAGCTGTGCAATATCTTTTGTCTTCATAAGCGGATAATGTCTGTCTGCACCACGTTTGATTTTGCCACCACCCTGTTCTGCCCAAGGTGGGTCAAGATAAATAGTTTTGTACTTATTCCCAGTGTTGTAAATATCGACTGTCATTATGTCATTTCCTTTCTGTTATTCATTAACCAGAACTACAGTTTCGCCGTCTTCAAATTCTTTTCCACATATGTCACAATAACGTCCATGTGAGTCATCAAAATCCTCTGTTGCATCAAACCATTGCCAGTAATCAAACTCAGCCTCTTTGTATGTTTCATCTCCTTTAAGACATTTTTTACAAATAATCATTAAATCACCTCCTTGCGTTAATTTTGTACTGTTAATGTTGTGTAAATTTAACTGCCTTAATTCTCTTATCCCAACACTTTCTACAGATGCTGCATGTGATTGTCTTGTCCTTCTCATTAGGACAACTTGTAATTCCCTCTGGAAACTCAGGATTCAAAGTCTTATCCTTAAAGTCTACATAAGCCACAGGCAAATTGTGAGGATTGATTACTTTCCATCCAATATGCCATGCGGAGAAAACCACATTTAAATTCTCTGGCAAATCTCCATTCTCATCAATCCACTTGTTTACGATTTCATATTTCTTTGTGAACGACATAAACTTAATATCGGGAAATTCTTTTGCTAAATCAATCATTCCAAGAAAGAAATCATAATCTGCAATGTCACCACAATCGAAGAATCTGAACAACGGGAACGGACGATGCTTTACTTTAAATCTAACTTGCTCCCAAAAATCTTCCTGATCAGCATTGTATAGGCGCAGATTCCTTGTGTATGCCGCAACAACCTTACTCATAGTCTGTCTGCCTTTCATACAGTAACAACCAGTTGCCTTACAAGGTGCGTCCTCACGACATGTACAAGTGGGCAGAGCCAAATCATTGCACAAAGGACCTGTCTTAGAATTTACACAGCTTATGCTCACCTCATTTGTTTTTGCTGCAAGTTGATTGATATATTCCTCTCTAGGCAACCAAACCTTATTTTCATTCTTTTTCATTTTTTATACCTCCATTATACATTAATTTTGTATTCTGTCAAGTAAAAAGGAGCCATTCGGCTCCCTTTTAGTGTTCTGCTGCATATTTGACAAATCTCTGAATGGTTTTCATTAATCCCTTATAATCTTTTGGAGATTCCCATTCAATATTATCATCAAAAAATCCTTCTTTACTAATTCCGTCAATTGTAACATCAAGTGTTTCATCACAACTATTTACAAAGACAGAAATAAGATATTTGTTAATGACAATACAATAAGCTCCACTTACATCAAGATAAAATCCAGGAATCAAACTCTTATCAATAAACTCTTGCAATTTAGGATGTGTCATTTTACATTCCCTCCTTAATTACACATACTCTATATTCATTTCCATCGGCATCTCTCACTACAAAAGAATGCCCATCTCCACACCAATAAGCAAACTTTACTGAATGCTTAAAATTCTCTTCCGTACCAAACATAGCCCATTTGATGTCTTCTACAATACTATCACTTCTATCCATTTACATTTCCTCCTCATCGTCTTCCGTAATATACTCTACTCGAATTGCAACAATTTTCCCTTCATCATTATACGCAGTCCAACAAAAATATCCTCCATCTCCATAGCCAGAAGAAGACACAAAACCAAGATTGTCAATAGTGTTTCCATCAAAAATTGCAATCGTTGGCCAACTTACCTTTGCGTTGTTGCTCCATTTTCTATGTCTTACTAGCTGTTCAAGCATATCTTCGGCATCATAATCCCAAACAAACTTTACATAATCTGGATTTTCCTTAGTTGTTACGGTAAGGTCACATACTCTCCAATACCAATCGTTATCTACATGTTCAGTTTCATTATCGTCACTATGATATTTTTTATAATATTCATAATCAAAAATACCAGCCTGACCACTATCAACTCCAACCTCGAAGTTTTCCTTACTGTATTCAAGGAACTTCTTCATATAATCTGCATGTACAACCTGAATTGCGGAAACTCGTCTATCCCATGTGCCTTCATCAGAAGTTTCCACCGTACACTTGTAGTTACCTTTGAGCACATTATCAATCACGCCTTGACACCAAGTATTCATTCCATAACATGGATCAGAAACCATTACCTTATCATTAAGAGCTATAAAACCCTTATCATTAATTTCAATATTATTCATCTTTCATCTTCCTTTCATATTCATCAATCTGTTCCATACTCAACCACGCAGGTTTCTCTTTAAGCTCATTCCAAATTCGTCTCATGGCTTCAATATGTTTTCCAACACTCTTTCCCCATAGATATTTTGTACTCCTATTTCCATATCCAAGATAGTATTCACAGTCTGACTTCATACGGTCAAGCATTTTATATTGAAATTCACTATTCATATTAATCATCAACCTCACATTCATAAAAGTTTTCGTCACAATCGAAGCAAACATAAGCATATCCTGCTACATCACTCGGTGAAAGAAGATTTCCACAACGAGGACATTTTCTTTTAAGATTACTTGTAAACTTGTCAACCAAAATCCTATTAGGATAATCTTCATGGTAGTACAAATCAATAAAAGTAGATGTTACTGTATTTAGACAAATTGGGGTTCCAATCTCGATTGCCTTTTCATTAAGGACGTTAAACGCATCAATAATGTCCTGCGGTGTCTTAATGTTTTCAAGATTAATTGTCTTCATTTATTTTTCCCTACCTTTCTTGCGGTTAAATCATACTCTTCTTCTTAATTAAAACAATTTTTCGCCCAACATAATTTTCCAATAACGATTGATAAATTCTTGACAAGCGGATTTTGTTTTATATTTTCCGAACATAGTTATTGTACTCCATTTCATTGTGTCTGTATCAAATACACACCACCAAGTCTTTCCATCTAATGCCGTTCTTTTTCTCGGTTCAAGCATATCTAAATCACCTTACCAATCTTCTAAAGTAAATATTGCAAGAAATATAATGATACAAAATATAATAAACAAAATTATACAAGCTGTGTCACTCATTATTAAACTTTCTCTCGTTCTTCCGTGTTTTCACATCCACATTCTTTACAAATATACAAATAACTTCCGTCTGCATAAGCCCCTTTGTATGTTTGTCTTACAATTTCTCTACAATCTACACAAAAGAAGTCGTATGTTTCGTTGATTTCCATTGTTTACCTCCACTTAAAATTACATTTTTATCTGCCTATAAATTCCTTTCCGTCAAATGCCTTGTAGACTGTGCTTGTAATTTCTTTCATAATTCATTCTCCTTTAATATTGTATTGTCCGTATAGCCGATAACTCAGCTTTAAGTTAATGTTCTACATAGTAGCCGCCGATGTAATAAGCAATATAGTCAGCTTCTATTTCGTCCCACACGGTCTCATAAGGAACTCCCCTTGAATCATACACAGTATACATCTTGACTTCCTTTCTTCTCGTATAGCTAACTTTATTTTTACCAGCTACTTACATAGTAAACCATTTCCTTTTCAAAGTCCGTTGTTTCAAGTACTCGTGTCAAAATATCAATCGTATCCTCAACACCTCTCATATACCAATTGTCATACTCAGTTCCTCCAAAGAAGAAACCTCCCTGAGTAGGAAGAAGTGCTGCAACTTCATCGGCATTTACAATGACCTCTCCGTCCTCATAACAATGTTCTACCTTTCCATTTTTAAATGTCATTCCATTTACAATCTTTCCTGGTTTCAATACTGCAATCTGCTTTACTTTTTCGCAAGTATCAAGCAACTCCTCAAGGATTTCCTTTGTACACTCATTGTGATAACGGCAGTCGTCAATTCCATCCTGAACATGGTCAACAAACCATTGGTGAATCATATTCTCTTTTCTCCAGTAGCCAACCTGTTCCATAATGGAATCATGTCCATATTCGTGTTCAGTATCCCAATTACTATACCTAGTGTTATAGAATTGCTTATAATAACTAATGATGTTATTATCAAGCAATATATTTTTATCTGCTCCACAATACTCTTGCCATGTACAATTTGCGTACTCACTACCTTCCTTTTTTGCTTTCTGCCAATCAAGATAACCATCAACTGCGTTTACTATACTTGCAGTAGCCTTCTTATAACGAGGCATTCTATTCAAATAAGAATCCAACCCTATGATAACGCATCTCCCTTCAATCATTAATATTAATTTTATTCACTGACCTTATTCATATCATTTATATACTTTTCAACAGAATGTTCATTCATAGTTTCAATCGGATAAACAGATACCATCCTGCAAGGATAATATCCATTATCACTTTCAGTTCCATATCTGTTGAAAACGTTCGGCTCTTTCTGGAAGCCAACATAAAACTCAAGGGTCTTTATGTCAAGATCAATGATGTATGCATACTCACAAAACAACGAATCCTTAATGAAATCACTACCGTCTATCATATATGCAACTGGACTATTATAGAGAGCGTCCAGACTCCCCTGTATATTTCTCAGCAGACAATACCAATCATTTGTAGACTGCGTTGATACACTGAAATCACACAGACCTGCATCTACACAAACTTTGATTTCCTCCTTTTCTTTTACGGGAGCTGCTTCAATCAGCTCAAAAAATTGTGAGTTTACACGGAAGTTGTTGATTTCATTTGTATATGGACCGCGTTTTGATTCTGACACCCAAATGTATTCACCATCTCTTTTTGTTACATAGCCAATCCACCCATCAGTTGTGATTGAATACCAATCGTTGTGCAATGCCCTTACCTTGTCGCCAACATTAAAGATCATTTCTTTTACCTCCCTTAGTTCAACTGGTCTGTGACATCATATCCATTGAAGCTCGCATACAGAAGATTGCTATGTGTTGCATCATCCATAATGAGGATTGCACAGTCAACATCAAAGTTTGTGTTGATTGTTTCGCTTAGTCCATCAATGGAATCACCCAAGCCGTATGAAGTAACAAGACGGGACGAGTTTACATTTTCAACTGCAATGCAGATGTAATAAATGCCATCGTCATAGTCTGTCTTGAATACATCGTCACCGAGATATTCCTTGACCAGCTTGTCAACTTCCCTTATTACGGATGTTTTAGGGGTTTCAATTACCTTGTCCTCATAGGTGTTAGTGCTTGTCTTAGGAGTTTGGCTGGCGTTCTTTTTGCCACAAGATGCAAGGGTCATAACGGTTACGATGGTGAGGATGATAGCAATAATCTTCTTCATAATTTTCATTTCCTTTCAGTAATTTTGTATTGTTGTTACCACTGCTCCTCAGTCAGCTCTGCCTTCTTTCCGTTGATGCAAATATAGTTTTCCATTTTACATAGCCTCCATTTCTGCATTAAATTCTTTCAGATATTCCATAAACTCCAACGCTTTGTCAAGGTCTGCTTTGATAATATCAAGCTCTTCCTTGTTTGAAAAATCGTTAGGTTTTAGACCCTTTGGTCTAAGGGAATCCCCACAGAAGAAAGGGCGAAACGCAAACCAAACAATAGCATGGTTAAAAGCTGCACAATGGTAAAGATACTGTGTATCTACATAATCTGCTCCAAGTTTCTTTCCTTTTCGCTTGATGCGTGTATACTGATTTTTTTCGAGCCATCTACTGTTGTTCATTTAGCTCCCTCCATTTCTACAATTTCGTCCGCTGCTTCCTTATGTGTATCACAGGAGCAACATACATTTCCGTTGTCATCGAGGACAACATAGTGTCCGTGTCTGTATTCAATGTTCATTTCCCTATCTCCTTTCAAATATGGGAATCCCTCTGCCGTCATCATGATAGATAACGGCAGAAACTGGTCTATCGTCAGTGTTATTTCGCTTACTGAATGTGAATACCATCAGTACGACTGCACCGATGATTAGGATTGTGCCAAGGATGAAGCAAGCTTTATCTCTCTTGCGCATTTTGTGCCTCCATATGTGATATATCTGCTCGGATTTCATTGAATAATTCGTTGCGGAGTTCTGTGGAATTGGTTTTTTTACATCTCTCTTGCGATGCACAGTTGGAACAAACTCTATTATTACAATCCATTATGGCATAGAGTAGACCAAGATTTTCTCTGATATTCATTTCGCTTAAACCTCCTTATGCAGAATATTTTTCGAGAATCATTTCAAGTGCAATTACCTTCTTGATTGCGGCAGACTTATCTTGATGGGGCATACAGTCGTCAGATAGGATGGCTTCATACAATTCGCTTAACTGGTCAATGTAGGTCTTTTCGGTCATTTGCTTTTACCTCCTTAAAATTTCTCCAGCCTAATTACGACTTCTGTTGTGGAAGATGTTCCTTGCTCAATTAGATACACAACATCTATCACCTTATGCAGTTTACCGTTTACCTTTACTTTTTCTCCCTGTCTGGGAAGATACTGCATCGTTCCGTTGAGAATGAGATCTATACCAACATAAAAATAAACACTAAACATTTGCCTTACTCCTTATTCTCCAAAATCACATACAGAGCATGAGTTCTTTTTGGAAAGGTGAACTTTTTAACTTTCGCTTCCCTATATTCTTGACGGATATATCTTGTATCGCCAACGGCTTTGTCACCAAGACATTTTCCGTTTTGCCAAAGCACGATTCTGTCGATGCCGGTGCCAAGTTGGTAGAACATATTGAGAAATTCGATTAAGTTCATTTGCCTTACTCCTCCTTAATCCACAACAATAATTTCATCTTCACTATGAAACGGGTGAATCAAAGTTCCACACCCTTCACAGTAGATGGGACTCAGATTATTCCTTGCACGCGGTTCGTTTCCGTTTAGCTTTTTACCAGACAGCCGCTTGTTGCATATTGGACAGTAATACAGTAGACAACCAAGGCATCCGTCAGGTATTTTCTTACCAAGAGATGTTTTGGTTCGTTTGACAATTGGATACATTTGCCTTACTCCTCCAATTCTTCTATGATGTTGAGCTGCTTAAAGATACACTCTAAATCTGCCTTTGGATATGTGTCTTTATACCAATATACGGCACCTCGCTGCAAGTAATAAGTCAAGGCACAGTTGATTAACTGCGCCTCGTCTTTGTTGATATTGAGTTCCATTACTGAATCTCCCTCAGTTTTTCCATTTGCTCCTCCGTAAAGATACTGCGAAGTCCTGCATATTCCTCACCACAAGCAAGGAATGTTTCCCTTGCAGAGATACTGTCAGTACTGTAACCGAACTCGGCACAGAAGTCACTGAAGCTGTCGTAGCTGTACTTCTCAAGACAAGCAAGTACATCATACTCATCAGGTCTCGCTTCTGCCTTGAGTTTGCACAGTTCCCTTCTCCATTTGCTTTTCTCGTAGAATGTTGCATCCATCGGATTTCTCTTATGGTACTTACGACCATAATCCTCAAGAGACATATCGGAAATTTCCGTATTGTGCAGACTGTCGTAGAACTTGCCACTGTATTTGCCTTTCGGAGTTGTGATGGTAAACCAGTAGCAGTTGTGCAGCTTTTCATCCCATATGGGATTTGTCTTGCAGAGGAATTTGATTTCCATTTCTGCATTGCATTCGATCAGAAACTGTTTTGCTTGAGCCAGATATTCGTTCATTATAATACCTCCATTTCTCTTAGCACGGCTTTAGCCAAGGTTGTGATGTGGTCATCGTTGCAGTTGTATTTGTCGTACCAACAACAAACGGTTTCGCTTGGGATAGAACAATGGATGCAGTCCCATGCAAGTCTTGTGCCGAAGTCTTTATAGTCTCCGTTTGCCTTGAGGGATACTGCATACTCTTGCAGGTTTTTGATTTTGCTGAACCTTTCCCTTACATAAGGGATTTCGCTTTTAAGTTTCATTTGCCTTTACACCTCACTTTCCATTTCGCTTAGGTCATCCCAACGCCAATCTCCGTTGCCTATTGGGTACAGACCTTTTTCATTTGTCTTGTAAACGCACTCGTCATCTCCGTTTGCCTTGTAGATGAAAGCATCATTTGCCTTGTCGTAGTGCATTGTGCAGTAGGGAGCATCGGCATTTACTTCCCTTGCAATTCGCTCGGCTATTTGTCTTGTGAACCACGGACAAGCCCATCCATTCCAGTGATTTCCATTTGTGTAACCTTCATAGATGGGTCCATCCTCAATTTGAAATTTGCTTTTGAACATAAACATATCTCCTTTCGCTTGATGGGATTGATTATTAAATTATCACCTCCTTTCGCTTTGAATTTGCCTTTTGCCTTTTGCTTTACGCAAACATACCACTGTGGACTTTTTCCTTGTATGTCCACCCCATAGACTTGAGCAATTTGCTCATTTCTCCAGTAGACACACACTGGAACTCACCCTTGATGGGCAGAGGATTGATAGGACACTTGATGCGGCAGATACACTTGCCATCCTCATGACGGACGAGGAGAATAAGCTGTACATCATGGTCCTTGGAGTAATACTCCCGGGCAGTAGGATTGCGAGGAGCATCACACCGACCATTGTACCACGGCATCAGATTGGTGTGCTTGGTGTAGATGATAGCCGTGTGGTAGGTGGGCTTGGTGTCATTGGACTGAAGCAGAGACAGAGCATCGTGGGTCATCTGAATGTAGCAATTATTCGTCCCAGCATAAGGACATTTAGTACATGCGTCACCACTACGGCTATTGCACAGAGACAGAGCCTTCATCACATCATGCTTATTCATAAAGTCCTCCACGGTTAAGGTTCGTCAACCATAAAATATTGGTCAACACATAAGTGCTAACCATTGGGATAGGACTTTTTAAGTGGAAGTCCTTCAGAAACCACTGGGCACATCATGTTGCAAGATTAAAAAACATAAGCCAAATCAATGGACATTTATGCTCAGGGCATTACACGAATGTGCCACATATTCAGTTGTGCTCGTTAGAACTCGTCCAACAGCTGTTAGATAGCATAGAGCTTACGACCATAGAAATAGCCACAAGCCTCGATGCACTTGTTCTTCCTCAAGGCTTCAAAGCCGACCTTACCACAGATGTCAATGATGACATCCTCATAGATAGCATCAGCACGAGGATAGTGCTTACGGAGAAGATTGAGATAGTAGCTCACAGGCTTGTGCTCAATCTTTGCCACAAGGATGTCGTGGGTGAGAATGTCGAGAATTAACTCCTTGTCGGCATTTGGACGCTTGGCACATTCAATGAGGAACTTGTCCTCAGTGTTATAATCCCAAGGAATGTTGAAGTCCTTGAACACCTCCTTCTTGGCATTGATGATGGTTCTTTGTTCGGCAGTCATCTTCATATTACTTGTCCTCCTCATTCTTGCTATCAAAGATAGCCACAACCATAGCGTGAACATTAGCAATAGCACAACGGTCACAATCAAGGTGCATACCCTTGGTGCAACAGCAGTTACAAGAATACTTGAAAGCCTTGATTGCTGCCTCCTTGGTTGGTGCATCATACTGGAAATTTACTCCCACTTGCTCAAATTTATACATGGTTTACTCCTTCCTATGGACTTAGCCTTAACTCCCGTTAGGTGAGTGGCACAAACATAAGCCCATAATGATACCCTTGAGCCATACAACTCAAGGGCACGATACGGGTTTATAATTTTTTAAGTCGAGCATAAATACCATCACGGTCAAGTGATTTGGTACTCAATGTGTAGTGAACACCTTTTTTGAAGATGTCCCAACCATTACTTCGTGGTGTGATATGAATGTGGTGGAATTTGGCAACGGTGCATAGGGGTGAAAGAGAGTTGCTACCACATAGGGCAACAACTCTGTGTGCATCTTTGCCAAATAGTTTAAGAAGATGCATAGCTTAATCCTCGTAGTCGTAGATATGCTCCTCACCATCGAAGCTGATAGTGTAGCAGTCCTCGTTGGACTCAACGAGTGTGGCAGACTTGATAGTGTCCTCACGAACGGTCTTGGTCAACCAATGACCATACACAACGAACAGTAGCATAATTGCCACCATAATCATTAAACGCTTGATAAACTTCATCTCAGATTTCATAATTTATTCCTCCTTCATATGTGAGTGTCTAAGCACTCTATGAGATAGGCAACTTATGTTACCCACCCGAACAATGCTTAGAAAAGTGTTTTGATTATTTTGGTCAAACCATTGTAGTCACGATAGTTCTTAACAAGTGATGTTAAGATATAGTCGTTATTGACATATCTGAAGTAGATAATACCATTGTGCCATCTACTGATGTACACATGAGTATGTGCTTCATAGTCAATAGCAAAGTAGACACCACCTACACGATTGTCGTGGACAGTATCACATAGGTAGTAACGGTCAACCATTGCTACGAACTTGTTGAACATCTTGTGTGAAATCATACATACACCTCCTAACTCGTGGATTGTAGTGTGCCAGTCTAATGTGTATAGACCGTAGAAATATATAAAAAAGCATCTATGCAGATACAAATAGATGCTAACAACAAAGAAAAAGAGAACGACTAAAATTATACAAAGCCGTTCACACAAAAAAAATACCCCCTCACCCCGAAGGGTGAGAGGGTATCGAGAGGGTCAAGTGTTACTTGATAAGCTCGTATGTTCCAACGACTCTACCAGATTTACCGAGAACACCGAGTTTCTTAGCAGTAGCTTTATACAAAGCCTTATCGAAATACATTCCAGATTTTGGAACATATCCCATAGCCTCATAGACCTTAGCACGGTTTTCGTCAGCAGTAGAAATGTACTTGTGAGTCTTGAAAAACTCCTCTCTTTCGGCACTTCTTTCAGCCTTCCTATTCT
>ERZ1034917.100-NODE-100-length-82270-cov-94.884693_pt1 | contig 82270 bp, 125 predicted proteins | sample MGYA00520605_ERZ1034917 | MGnify/ENA primary metagenome ERZ1034917 (study PRJEB33766, sample SAMN09781784) | gut metagenome | biome: gut microbiome | host: Homo sapiens | place: Madagascar | study: EMG produced TPA metagenomics assembly of the PRJNA485056 data... | reverse complement strand
AATATATATAATATCCATTTCGTCAATTTGAATAAAATCAGCCGCGCTTTTTTGTGCAATATTCCAACTTGCAATCTGGTTATAAACTGCTATAATAATAAATGCAAGGAGGACATAAACAAATGGAAAATCAATACACAATTAAAAAAGACCGTGAACATTATGAAATTTACAAAAATGGAAAATTTTTAGCAAGCGCGGACACAAAAACAGAAGCCAAAGAAATTATAAAAGAAGAGGAGGAGCGCGGGAGATAATCCCGCCTCCATTATAAAAAATAAACAAAAACAGCCGATAAAATTTAGTCAATATGACAATTGACAACATGAAAAACATTTGATACAATGAAGACATGATAAACAACAACATTTTATGGAGGTAACTAAAATGAAAATTTTTGAACTTGAGGCCCGATTTGATGCACGGAAGTCTTTTTATGGCAAGGCACATGTTATTGACTATGAAAACGGAACTTTTGAACTCCAAAGCTATAACACGATAGTTTCCCGCTGCGTCAATGGCAAGGTAGAAGAACTTGGAACCTGGAGTCAAACCACAACACGTCACCAGAAAGAATTCCGTAAACAATTTGAAGGTTGATATTTTGGGAGGTAATAAAAATGAAAATTTACACTGAAAAAAGCTTGCGCGATTTTGAATTCTGGAGCGGGGCAAAAGACACGGTTAAATATTTAACTCCATGCGAACTCGATCAAATCGAGTCAATTTTGGAAGAATGCAATCCGGACGGCATGGACGAAACTGCAATCAATGACTTTTTCTGGTTCGAAGAAGATACGATTGCAGAATGGTTGGGATATGATTCTTTTGAAGATATCATGAAAGAACAGGACGGAGAAGAAGAATAACATTTACGCGCGGTTTCTAAAGGGTTTCCGTTCAAAAAAAAGCCATATTCCATGAACAAAAATTTTATAAATATTTGGAGGATTTTTACAATGAAAAAACAGTATATCGCTATCGATCAATACGGGCAGACTTGGGAAAACTTGGAGCATCCGCGCAAAGACTTGATGGAAAAAATTGGATGCAGACACGCTGAAAAAATGTATATTGATGGAGAAGATGGAAAAGTGTACCACACTGGCTATGTTATTGGCGGTTTATGGTTGAACGTGTACGAAATTCAGCCAATGAGAAAAGAGGCGTAAAACATGAAAAACAAAAAACGCCGTTTGAATCCCGTTTACTGGACGTTGCAATTTTTGGGCGGTCTGGTAGCTTTTGGAAGTCTGTTTTTCGTGCCGTATTTGGTCGAAAAATTTTTAGGGGGTTAACATAATGAAAAAAATTGAATGGGGCAAATTGACAGATGACGAATACAGAGAACTGTATCGGCGTTGGATGGGGAACTCAGATAATGCCATGCGATGCGATGAATGCCCACATGGAAAAGACAAATTCAACGAGCTTCCGTGCGGTCAGCAAAATTGCTGGGTAGATGCGACTTGTAAAAATTTGGAGGATTACTAAAATGAAACACACTGTAAAATACTGGGATAAAAAATTGCTATCTCTGGAGCGTCTCGCCGACTCCGTAGGGTATGACATAGACAAAGACCCGGATTATATAGCCGCGTGCGCTTGTCAGCCTGCGACGTTATCCGGCAGAACGAAAAAAGCAAGCGCGGACATTTTGCCGCTATTGTATCGAGTCGGAGAACGAGTCATGAGTGTAAAAAATTGTAAATTTTAAGGGGGATTTTACCATGTTATTTTATGGCAAGTATGAGAACGGACAGCGCTATATCTGCGCATACGATGAAGAAAAGCATGGAGCGCCGCGCGTAGTATCGGATAACTTGACGTTTATTTATCACAACTCTGTTAGTGTAAACCACATTTATAAAACAGAGCGGGAAGCAATGGCGGACAGCTGGGGGAAGTATAGCAATAAGCCCGTTATTTTGCCAGATGGCACAGAGACAACACCCGCTCGTTATTTTGGCATAGAAAATATAAACGACGTGTTTATTCCATGGTATGACGTAAAGGGCGAGCTATGGCCGTGCGAGACGGCATAGCAAGCCCGTCACGCTGCAAACAGCAAAAAAACGTATAAACATACACCGCCACGCTAAAAAGCCCGTAGCAAGGCGCTGAGCGGATGAGAATATGAAAAGGAAGGTAAAATAAAATGAAAAATGCAAGATATGCTGTTGTTCGCACCGCATTTCATGGAGGAGGCGTTATAAGTTCGCATAAGTCGCTTGCCGCTGCTGAAAAAGCCACGAACAAATACAGAAATCCGGAATGCGTGTGCGGCTGTTGTGCGGTAGTTCCTATCACTGCTGAAGCGCGCGAAGAAATGCCGGATCATGGGCGTGATATGTGCGGGCAGTTACTTAAATTGCTAGAAGAAATTCCTGAGTATACGGATAACAATTTTTCTCCATATGTTCTTCGCAGATAATATAAATAAGTTCTACAAGCCCGCTAGCAGTCGTTGACGGGCTTTTTCTTTGCTTCCCTATGTTCCTATATCTACGGTATAATTCGCGCCGTTTAAAGCCGTCAGAGTCTCCAGAAGAGTATTGTACAATATGCACAACTGGGACGTGCTGGCATTATACAATCTGCATAAATTCCAACTTTTTAAGCTATTTCTATTTTTTAATAGATTAGGTTAGATGACTCTAACTTCTACCCATACTTCACTCAATTAAAGCAATAAATCAATTCCATTTTCTGGTCGTGCGTGCGCATTACATTTTTTACAATTTTTCCCAGAGAATTTTACATTATATGCCAAAAAATTTTTCAGCTATTGCATTTTCACCTTACAAATCGATTTGATTTTTCCCATGTGTGTGCGCGTGTTAAGCGAACTAAAATTTTCCCCACTAATATAATACCTATATATTATTGTGGTATCGGCGCGGCTCAGAACAGGCGTGGCGGCTCGAATCGACTATGAGCATATCTTACCTAGGGCGGATGTGAAAGCGGCTCAAATCGGCACAGACGGCGCGACATGGCTACGATACAATCTGCGCTCATAACTTGTGTGTCATATATCATATAGACAAATTACCAAATGACAGCCACACATTATTTTACTACAGAAAAATGTGTGAATATACACAAATCTCCTACGAAAAATGTGATGAATAAGTGAATATTCATATGAAAAATGTGAATGATGTTGACTTTGATACTAATATAAATTGTGATATGTGCATGAAAGTAATGTTTATATTTATAGAAATAAAGCTGCGTATTGTCTATAAATACATATATCTACATCATGCGTATTGTTATCTGCATCATTTATGTGAATGATGATGTAGATGTATCTGCATATGAATATGTAAGTGTATGTGCAGATGGATATGAAAATAATAATGATTATTGTTATTGTATATGTGTATGTATATAAATATTTATATATGCACGAGTTGGAAAATGAAAATTGATTTGTGAGATTGTAAATATATGTGGAAATCGAAATTCTAAAATCGAAATTGATATTTACAATTCCAAAATGAAAATTGAAATTCATACTTGACAAATAGAATTAAATGTGGTATATACATATACAGAGACAGAAAACGAAAAAGGAGAATCGACAATGAAAAATGAAATTCGATATATGATTGCAGGAATTGGATTGGCGTTAGTTGGATTTGCTGCTTGCGGAGGATTTGTCTATACACAGATTCAAGAATACAATTCAATGATGGAGCAACGGCGTGAATCTGAACCGGTTGTTAAATGGATTAAATGTGAGCCAATTGAGACAACTAAAATTGAATATCAGCAAGATAATGATGTAGTCATTATGGAGACTATAGCAACTGAGCCGCAGATTGAAGAACGGGAATCCACATTTACCTATGAACCGCCATTTCATCTGACCGAATATGAAACATGGTTTGTTGAATGTGTGGTAGCTGGTGAGGCTGCTGGTGAGCCATATGAAGGCAAGGTTGCTGTTGCTCAGTGCTATTTTAGTGCAATGCTCAAGGACGGCTTATCTGCTACAGAAGTAAAATCGGCATATGGATATGATGGCTGGGATGAAAATTTGGATAAGCAAGACCCCAAAGCATATGATGAAGTCAAGAATGCTGTGATGGATGTGTTCTATGGCGGAAAATTTGTAACCGATAAGCCAATTCTATATTTCTATAATCCTGCATATGGTCGTAGTGATTGGCATGAGGCTCAGAAATATTGGGGAAACATCGCTAAACACAAGTTCTTCTATCTCTCTGAAGATGAAAATGCAGAATGGGCAAATATCCTCTTGACAGATGGAAATGAATATGGTATAATCGAGCCGTAGGTGATAATCATGTATGTACTTTATAATCAAAAATACTATCTCATGCACAATAGCATTGGACAATGGATTCCAACGCCCGAATTAAATGAGTCATTTCAATTCAATGATAAAACAAAAGCCGATAATGCGCTTGCTAATTTGCCAAAGCAAATGCGCAATCTGGGCTATTTTGTGCAACAGATTGATGCACCATCTAAACCCGTCGATTTCGACCAGTTTAACAATTCAAATTTGGTTGATTATGATTCAGCATTGTCGCAAATTAGCTCATTCTGTGACCTGCATGATCAGCTTATAGCAAGAGCAACATGGGTCGAATATAAGCTGCAAGAGGTAGAGAATAAAATTCAAGACGTGCTTCATGCTATTGAGTTCAATTCATACAATGCGCGTGATGGATATAAGATATATAAGTTGCTCCATGATTTACGGCTCGAACGGCGCAAATATAAAGATGAGCAGATTATAGCTGATGTGATGAAAAGCGGCTTTGCTAATTCAAATTGGGAATTGGCTAGGACTAGAGTGGATGATCTGAAAGATAGAAAATATAATGTTAGAGAAATGGAGGAACTGTTTGAATGATTGATGTACTATGGAATATTGTTAGTTATACTGGGCTTATCGCACTTTCATTAGCAATTATTGGCACTTGTATTCTTTTGGTTTGTGGCATAATCAGTATTATTAAACAGACGAAGGAAGAGTTGTTCAAATGATTGAAACAAGAACTTATAAATGTGAATATTGTGGCGCAGAATTTGATGATGAGTATGAGGCGCATTGCCATGAGTATGTGTGCCAGTATGAAGATGTAAAGAAGCGCAAAGGAAGTTGTCTTGGATTTTATAGAGAAGATGGAACAGAAATCAAATTCGATGCACAGGTTGTCTATAATGAACTAAACAATATGGCGGCATTTATTGTTGGAAATAATTCTGACATTAAGTTTATCGAGGGCTTGTTTGGTTGGATTGGCTATGATGATCCATTTAGCGATATTAAAGATGAGGCGTATCAAAACTACTATGGGCTGTGGTATTTTGACCCAGACCTGAATTATTATGGTGAATGGGTGCGTGTAGATGACCAAATTAAAAAATGGACAGATATTAAAAATAAATTTATTAAGGATGGCTAGTATATGTTTTGTAAGATTATGGAATATATGTTTGGTGGTTTCTTAATTGTCTTCACTGGCATTTTGATGATTGCGCTCATTGTTCTTATTGTTGGACTGATTATTGATTTTATTAAAAATGGTACTTGACAAATCCAATTCTATAGGGTATAATCTAATTATCAAATGAATGGAGATGATGATGTATGGGATTAGATATTAGAATCAGCCGCGCCAAGCCAATCTATTGTCCACATTGTGGCGAATTGGTTACATATCGAGCCGTTGATACAGTTGATGGTGGTGGCTCAAGTTGGTATGAATTTCTTGAATCTATTGGATACTATAAACCGTATGTAAAAGGAGAACCGTATTCACAGCCTATGTATGGTGAGGATATGGCATTGAACGACAAGCAGGTTGATGAGTTGTTTAAATTTGTGAATCAATCAGATCTTGATGATTTGTGGCAAATGACTCAAACGTCACGGTTGATAGAATCAGCTCGTATTGATGGCGATAAAATTGTAATAAATGCAGATTGGTGAGGGTATTATGCCACTAGAAGTTGAAATTGGTAGATATAAACCGGTTAAATGTATTCATTGTGGTGAAGTGTCTAATTATAAGCATGTCACTCATCGTTGTGATTGCGACAGCGAATGGATTCCGTTCTTTGAATCGGTTGGATACTTTAAGACGGATGACGATGACAATATTATAAAGCTGAATATGTACGGTGATCGTATGTACTTAACAAAAGAACAGACAATCGAGCTTGTTAAATTTTTGAAAAAGTGGTATAAATCTAATAGTGATAGGAGTGTCAATATCATGCACATGGCTGAAGATGCTATGTTTGATGGCGATGTAATTACTATTATGGCGACTTGGTGAGGATGATGATTATGCCAACAGTAGAAGAATATCAGCGTAGAGAAGAATTATACGGCAAGGCATTCACTAAAATTAAGTCTGTAATGAAAGACCTAGGTATTGACTGTAAGTTGACGATTGTATACGAGGGCGCGAATCCTACATACGTTACATTAGATATTAAATCAAATAGGGATGGCGTACCAGATGTGTATGAGACGTACTATGTTGAGGATTGAATTATGCTTAATACCTATTTCAAAATTGGCGATTTCATTTGCCATGTTGACTGCTATGACCGGGAAACTGGTCTGTGGGGTTATAGCTGTGATGAAGTACCAGTTCTCAATAGTTGGGCTTGTGAAAAATTTATTGAAATGAATAAAATTTGTTCTTGACAAATAGTGTCTCTTATGGTATAATACAGATGTGGTTGAGAGATTGGGCAATCTCAATTACAGTTCTTCATTGTGAACCTCCTAGAAATATAGTCCTGAGCATGACGATAAAAGGCTCAACTAAAAAACAATATAGGACAGGGAGCAATAGAGTAATTAACTATTGAGATAACAACGCCTCTTTCGTTGAGCTGTTTTATAAATAAATCTAAAAGAGGTAGATTAAAATTATGAAAGAATCAATCGTAGGAACAAGACAAGGTATTTATGACGTGCTATATGAGTGCGACTATAAATCAAATGACAATCATAGAATGTTTCATGTTAAATGTTCAAAGTGTGGATTTGAAACAAATATGATTATGCACAAAATCAAGTACACTAAAAATTGCACCCATCTGAAGGCGAATGGCGATTATCAAACATATAATATGCGGTGGAATAATCAAAAGTTGTCCAATATATTTAGAGGTATGATGGGGAGATGTTATTCAAAAACTGATAAATCGTATAGGTGGTATGGCGCAAAGGGCATTGGCGTTTGTAAGGAATGGATTGATAACCCAAGATTGTTCGAGGATTGGTCTATTGAGCATGGATACCAAGAGGGCTTGACAATAGACAGAATTGATGAGACAAAAGATTATTGTCCAGAGAATTGCAGATGGATTACAAGAGAAGAAAACGCCAAATACAAATCAACAACAGGGGTAATGACCGTAGACGGAAAATCTTATACTGGTAAAGATTGGGCTAAAATTTGTAACGTTGGTACGAATGTTATAAACACAATGCGCAGAGAGTATGGTGAAGAATTAACAAAAGAATTTATTCATATACGACTACAAGACACAACTGTTAAAAAAGAACATAATAACTGGCTAAAGACATATAATTTAATTTAATAAATATATATCCTGAGTAAGATATAAAACTGCTCAATTATATGGGGCGTTACGTTACTAGGAAACGAGGCGACTTATAATCGCCCAACGAGAGCGCAATTCTTCTCACGCCCTACCATGATAAAATCCAAATTAAAGGAGTACCTAATATGGATTCAGCATCTCCGCTAAAGCGAATACGACAATATTGTTTGCAATGCTCAGGAGATTCAGCAAACGAAGTAAAGCATTGTCCAATTAAGTCTTGCCCACTTTACGACTTAAGATTTGGCAAATCAGGGCGCACCAGACAAATGACCGAAGAACAGAAGCAAGCTGCGGCTGAACGGCTAAAATTGGCGCGTCTTGCAAAGAAATCATTGAGTAATAATGAAGAAAATTTAGATTAGTTAATTAAGTAGTATAAGTTGTAGGGTAGAGAGTTTAGGAAAATTTATCGATTATTAGTGTATGATTATTCTATTATCTTGTTTAGGTTCATTTGCGGCTGGTGTTGCAGTTGGGATGTTGATTACAAAAATAATGCTTGACAAATAAAATCAAGTATGGTATAATTGAGAATGTAAAGATGATGGTGCTGTATGAACGGATGTTCCATGCTACAGTGATTGCATATGAGTAGGCTACAGCCAAGTGGAGTTTGATGAACAGCCATCATTATGTACCTTAGCATTGCTCGTGCGAGAGGCAAGCCAAGCTAACTGCATATCCTACGTGGAATGTCGGTCTTGGATGAAAAAAAAGAGCAAATTTGGGAATGTGCGTAAGACAAATGAGATAAGCATGAATGGCGTAATTGCTGAGTAATGCCAAGTAGGGCGCACCAGTCAATCTGTTCGGCATAATGAAAGGGATTGGGATTGACAACAAACAAGCCTTGCATTGGATATGTGAGGATATAGAATGACACATCGGAAAGACGATGATAATATCCGACCGGATTTGAAGATAACCGTCAAATCTATATCACGCCCGTGAAGCGGGTCTGTGCAGAGTTTGAGAAGCGGCAGATAGCTTATAGAGAATTGGGGTCGCTCCTGAGCGTGTTCCGTTAGCATGAGGACAAAAACATAACGGCGAAGGTGATATAAGGATATTACATACATATGAAATGTTGGCTTAGAGGCAGCCATCATCTAAGGAGTAAATCGTGGCAATGGTGACAGTTAAATCAGAGGAAACCTGATCGCGAGTCACTAACAGTGAATGAACATAGTGCTTTGCACAAGAATAAATCGGTCGCACCGTCCAGAAATGGTAGTTCGATATTCACTTGTTCCCAAGAGTAGTTAGCGACTACTGGCACACAAATTTGTCTTGCTAAGCATTATGTTGTGTGTTGGGATATGCCTTAGCAACATGGATTTTTTGGCGTGATAGCACATCATATGTAAACATCATTCACGAGCCGATGCTAGAAATAGCTATGAGATAGTAAGTTGGCTTGAGATAATATGTGGCATTAGTGTAATTGGTAACACCTCAGTCCTCCAAACTGATATTGCGAGATCATACCTCGTATGCCACTCCATTCTGAGTTTGGCTAGTTCGCACAAGCGTGTCGCTGTGTAGAAAATCGGAACCCATGAAAGTCCTCGTTGCGCTGGTACGCCAAACACAACAGCGCGGGCAAATATGGCTCAGTACCCCAATCGGCAGAGGGAGCGGATTCAAAATCCGTAAAGTGTGGATTCGAATTCCACCTGAGCTACCATTAAGTCCACTTGAAACGATATATAGTGACTGGTTTATAGACTACTATTATGGAGATGGGAATTTGTCATAAGCACTCCATTATCAAATGCAAATCGAGCTGGTGAGAGGAAGTTAAATTGCTTAACAGCATAAAGGCATATGCAGTCAATCATGTCGATGACGAGAACCAGACGGACTAAGCAGAGATTGACCCCGAGGCAACTAAGGGCTAGTAATTAAAGTTGTAATCAATAAGCCGAGGCGAGGTATACAAAAACAGGGTGAGGTTCTAGCAGTCTTAGGACTAGGTTAGAGTGTAGGCTTATTGATTTGCTTCTAATGGGTTGACGCTTAAAGTCCATTACCAGTAGTTACGGTTTGTTGACCATTGTTTGAATTACTAGCCAATCGATGCCTAGGGTCGAAAAAAAACAAATCAATGACGGTTCCGGTAGGTTGAGCCTAAAGCCTACTACCATATGGAAGCGTAGCTCAGGTGATAGAGTGGCGGCAATGCCGTTGTGTCGTTGGTTTGAATCCAACCGCCCGGTTTATCAAGTCAATATGCGCATGAACATTGCGACTTGTTTTAATAAAATTTTATTAGAAACTGAAAGGAAATTTAAAGGAATTTATGACAAAGAAGGAACTAATCAAGTTTGTAGCAGACAGTACAGAGAATACAGTCAAGGACACAACTGATATCGTAGATACGTTCATTGATTATATCAGACATAGCCTAGTCCAGCATGAGGACGTAGTGATTCATGGGTTTGGTAAGTTCACGACCAAGCTGCGTGATGCAAGAATGGCTCGTAATCCACAGACTGGTGAAACCATTGAAGTTCCTGCCAAGTATGCTCTGACGTTTAAGCCGACAAGCACACTAAAGGCAGAAATCAATGAGTAAATAATCCTCCTGTTAAAATCCCTATGGTCAAAAGATTGTAGGGATTTTTCTAAAATAGGTCTTGACAAATCGACGCTATGGTGCTATACTTAAATTATCAAATAAAGGAGCTGAATATTATGAATGAACTGTTTGTTATGAGTCTCAAGGCAAAGCATCGTAGTGAAGGCACGATTAGAGAATACACCAAGGCGATTGAGAATTGCATGGGATATGTCAATAAGCCCGAAGCCGAAATCAAGCCGATTGATCTTGAGCTGTGGCAATCCAGTATGAGCAATCTCAGCTCTGCATCTGTGGCTCAGAGAACATCAGCGGTTCGTGAATATTTCAAGTTCCTGTATCGCAATGAGTTCATTAGCCGCAATCCTGCGGAGATGCTTGAAGCACCTGCTATTAAGAATCGTGAGCAGTCGGCGCTTAATGGTGAACAGGTTAGAGCAATGGTCAATGCTGCAACTAATCTGCGCAATAAAGCAATTATCATGACGCTGGCTCAGACTGGCTTGCGTATTCATGAGCTTGCCAATATCACGCTTGAACAGTATGAATCTCGTAGTAATAATGTACTGGTCATTCGTGGTAAGGGCGACAAGGATAGGTTGGTTGGCTTGGCTGATGAGACGATTAAGCTGATTGATAGCTATATCGCCAATGAGCGCAAAGATGGCTGTAAATATCTGTTTGTCGGTAATCGCGGCAATAAAATGGATGGCAAAAATACCAGTGCCATGCTCAAGATATGTGCTAGAAAAGCCGGTATTGAAAATTGGGAAGAATTGCATATTAGTAATCATACGATGCGTCGCACATTTGCTACTATGATGTCTGAGGCTGATGTGCCTATTGAGGTCATTAGTAAGGCAATGGGGCATTCTGGAATCCAGATCACATCTAGATATGTTAAGAGAACAGAACAACGTGCAGTAAACGCAATGAGCGTTGTGAATTTTTAATTAAGGAGGATATAAACAATGATGTGGGACGATGTATTCAATAGTCTATATGAAGAAATTATGAAAGAGAGGATGAATAAAGATATGAAACTAGAATACAAATTCTATGAAAAGAATCTAGCACCTAAGTGGCTAGAGGGCGATTATGACCTGTATATTGAGGGTAATCGCATGACGATGACGAGCAAGGATGGAAAGAAGGTCGAGGCTCGTTGTCATCCAGACGATGATTGGCGGCTACAAGTCGGCATTGATGAACTGAAGGAAAGAATGGCTGAGGCAAAGAAACCGAGAGAAATCAAAGCTGGGGATATTGTCAAATTCGTATTTATTGATTTTTATAACCCAAATAAGCTCTGTGATTTCTTTGAAACGGCTGAGGTTGCCACTTACGACATTATGAGAACTATGTCTACTGCTTTTTCTGGTGAAACTCCCAGTAAGATGTGGAGATATGAAGTGCTCTATGTTGGTGACCATCTTGACAGTTTTATCAATAAGAATGTACGAGTTGCCCTTGTAAAACATGAAGAGACAGATGTTGAGTTTGTTGTGCGGCTTGAAAAGTTGGAGCTAGTATCATGACCGAAATGCACAATGAAGTTGTAGAGGCTGTTATAGAGAATTATAAGGGTGCTAACGAGGACATTGCGGCTAATTGTCTAGTATATCTATCTAGCCTAAAAGTCCTGCCACTAGCCTATACAGCCGATACAGTATTAGAATCAATGGGGAGATGCCCTGTTTGTGGTTGTAAATTAGAGAGGTATACGCATAGAGAGTTGCATACAGAACTAGATGAGCCATGTTACGAAACGTTAACAGAGATCTATTGCCCAAATTGTGATATTCCATATAGGGAGGGAACATATGTCGGATAGTAAATTGCACGATATTCTAAAAGCCGAACTTGAGCCTAAATTTCAAAGCTATTTCAATCAAGGCTTGATGACCGGATGGGACGCTTGTATTTATGAGATTGATAAGCTGACAAGCGGCTTGACATCTGCCAAAGCAATTAGAGAGGTTATCAAGCGCAAAGTAGCTGAAGCCAACTCAAGAGGTAAAAAGAATGGATGATGTATGGCGGCTTGGCGTATTTATGCTGCTATGGCTCTGTTTAATGCTATATGAAATCAAGAAAGGCGATGTATGAAAGATAAGAATAATCTATTACCAATATGGATTGCTGGCGGCTCGATATTATTTGTATCAACCGCTATGCCATTGATTGATTCTGTGGTTACATGGATTTCATCTGCTATCAATGCACATATCAATCGTATGCAGATTGATTTAGAGCTTGATCAAAGAGAAGCGCAAGCTGCTGCTGAGACGATTAAACCAACACCACAAATGACGCAAGCTATTGGGTTTGATGTAAACCCAGAGCCTGAATATGAGGAGGACGATTATGAGTAAACGCCCCACCCATGTCTATGAAATTCCTTGTATGCGTTGTGATTATCAGTCAAGCTGTGATAAATATGTAAAAATTGACCCGCGCATGACCACACAGAGAGATAAAATGTGGAATGACGCTGATTTGAATTGTATGGATTGTATTCTGAGAAATGTGCTAAAGATGAGGAAGGATGGTGCTAATGCCAGCTAAATCATCTGGCACGTCCAAGCCATATCTACATTTCATTGGTGGTAATGCCGCATCTGTAACCGGCTCGTGCACGATTGTTCGATTCGACAATATCAAATTAGCTGTTGATATGGGTCTAATTCAGACCAATAATTTAGTAGCTGATTATCGTGCTAATCGTGACCAGATGAAGAAAATCAAGCTAAAGACGGTGCATGGTGTTATTATTACTCACCTACACGCTGACCATTGTCTTGGGTTGCTTGCCGCTGTTGCTATGGGTATGCAAGCATACATCTATATCCCTCAAGGCTCAATCCCCATTCTCAAGATAATGATGGATGATTGCATTAAAATCATGGCGCAGGATAGCCTAAAGATGCAGAATAAGCATGGTATAAAAGCGCCGCCATTGGCTACTGAGGCTGACATTGATAAGGTAATGCAATGGCTTGTTGAAGTACCGTTTAACGTTCCTACGGCCATTGTAGGCGGTGCAAAGCTGACATATTATCATGCTGGTCATATTGTCCATTCGGCTCAAGCTGTGTTGGAAATCAAACAAGGTTATAGCATCAAGCGAATCGGATTTACGGGTGATTTCAATACAGAGGCTAAGAGTGTATCTGTGCCACCAATCGAGTCGTTGCCAAGATGCAATGTGGTGGTTGGTGAATGTACATATAGTGACCCGACTAGATGCTATAGCATGAAGAAAGATCGATGGTATGATGAACAGATTATCAATGCGGCTATATATCAATACAATCGTATCTTGATGCCAGCTTTTAGCTTACAGCGAGTAGAAGATATTCTTGATGTGCTATGGCGTACACGAGCCACAGAGCGCAAGATTGATGGGCAGATGATTCCTGTTTATCTTGATTCGCCGCTTGCCTGTCGTATTTATAGAGCATGGTTAAAGCAACTAGATTATGAAGATAAGCTCAACTTGCGGCTAATTGAATCATGGGAAGAAAGCCAAGCCATTCAGCAATCAAATGAGCGTGCCATCATAGTGGCTAGTAGTGGTATGCTCAATGCTGGACGGGCTTTGGCGCATCTCAAATACATTCTACCAAATAGCCACAATGCTGTACTATTCTCTGGTTATGCTAGCCCTAATACGCTTGCATATGAAATCAAGCATGGCGCTAAAGAAATCATGCTTGATGGTGAGTCAATTCAGAACAATGCTCAGATATATTGCTTGAATACATTTTCATCTCATGCTAATTATAACCAGCTAATGCAATATTATCAGAATATAGATTATGATAAATTATGCTTAGTACATAGTGAATTTTCAAGTAAGGTAGAATTTGCTAATGCTCTACAAGATGAACTAATCAAACAAGGTAAATCAAGTAGGGTTGTATGTACTCAACAGGATCAGAGGATATTTATATGAATGATGAAGAAATTAGAATCGTCAAATCTCTACAAGATGGTGGAACATACATTGTTAGATTCAAAGACAGTGTAAGGCGTAAAGATGCCGAAGCGTGGATGAAGTTTTTACGTCTTACTCTGCTTGAACGAAATATTAAGTTGATTCCTGAGTTCCCGTATTTCTTTGAAATTGTTGGTGAATCAATAGAAAAAATTAAATAAACCCCCTTGACAACCGCTCCAATCTATGATATAATCCAAGTATCAAATGAAAGGGGCGGTTGTTATTATGAAATTTTGTTTGAACATCACATCGATTGGCTATCCATCTTATGCTGAGGCAATTAAAAAGTATCCTTGTCTTGGTGATGAAAAGTATAAGATATACATGACACGAGTACGGAATAAGAGCAATAATAGCGAATGTGATATGACATATATCGATATTTCGTCTATGGCTAGGCTAAAAGAATTGACTGATGAAACGGGACATGAAGTTATCATTGCACCACCACGCAAGTGGAGAGACGAGAAGCATTATGAGCTTGAAATCTATGATGATTATAGAGAATAAATAATTATGGATGAAAAATTCAAACTACCAATTCTTACAGAAGAACAATTTAAAGATTTATGGAATAGATTGCATAACTATAAATGGTTTAATGATATGATAGATAATATCATGCCTAAACCATCACATGATTTTGACCATGATAATAGACTAGTAGATTTTAGAACTGATAAAAAGGCGAGAGGTAAATAATTATGACCACTGAAAAACTGTATGATACTATCAAAGGGTGGCGCGACTCCTGTGATACTGCCGGATTGTATCTAGTTGCCAAGGATATGGATACCACACTGAAGCAGCTTGAATTTGATCTGCTGCTTCAGCAATCCAAGAAATCCGGCACAAAGTCGATTGTGACTGCGGCGAATAGGATTATTAAGAACGCTGAATCAACCGGTAAAGATGTATTAGTTGGTATGTTCGAGAACAAGGATAAATATGGCGAAATAAAATATTGTGTATGTGATGGCTTTGTAGCTATTAGATTCAATGAAAAGCCGCTCCTGCCTGAGATTGATGAAAAATATTATGGACAGGAAATGCAGCTTGAACAGATTGTTAAGCCGATGGATGGCTCTAAGGAAATTACTCTACCTGATATTAGCGAACTCAAAGTCTATATTAAGACGCATAAAATCAAGGAAAAGAATAATTCTAAGAAAGTAGCTGATTATCTACTTAATGAGGGATTGAATCTTTGGGTCAATCCGCAGTATTTGCTTAATGTTATGGAATGTCTGCCTGATTGTAAGGCGTATGCGGCAAATAGAATCAGCCCGATTTATCTCAAGGCTGAAAATGGTGATGGCGTGGTTATGCCGGTGAATCATAAATAAGGAGGAATAGATATGTCTTGGAAATATCGACCGCATAGAGGCACGCTTAAAGAATCAATGAAAGAATGCCGTGAATTTGGCTCATTAGCAGACGTGTTTGAATGTGTTGCAAGAGATTGGGGCATTCACAAGTTCGATCTAAGCATCAAATATATATGCGACGATAATCGTATTGGATGGTGTCCGACATATTATATTTGCGCTGATACATTTGATGGCAAAACATATAACGAAATACCACAATGTATTGGGATGTGTACAGAAGTAGAATAAGGAGGAATAAAAAGATGCAATACAAAATTGGAGATATCATCAAGTTCAAAAATGAAGCCGGTGTATTTCAAGTTGAGATCAAGAGTAAGATTTCAACAATGGATGCTATTCGAGGCAATGCTGAAGATATGGTATTTGAAGGGAAAATGCGGCTTGAAGTACACCATAGAGACTATGGAGAATATATTATTACCATGACGAGCCGTGAAGAATCTAACGATACAGGCAAAATCATTGTATGTTGGCTTGATACTTGTAATGATGAGGTTGAATATTATCTTGGGCAGATTGTTCAGTATGAAGAAAAAGAAGATGTATTTGAGTTGATGAAGTGATGAACTACAAACTAATGTTTTATGATTTTGAGGTGTTTAGATACGATTGGCTAGTTGTGCTAATAGACTATACCTCAAAGCGTAAATGTGTTATACATAATGACGTAGAGCGATTGCGGCAAGTATATGAAAAATGTAATAAGCTAGGCTATATATGGGTTGGCTATAATTCAAGAAATTATGATGCACCATTGCTTAAATCACTATTGTGTGGAAAAAACGCATATGAAGTGAACGACGCTTTAATCAACAGAGGATTAAAAGAGCATCAAATTTTAACCAAAGAACAAAAAGAGCAGTATCCTTTGCTTAATTTTGATATCAGTGATAAATTCCATAGCCTCAAGCAATTTGAAGGATTTATGGGTCAACAAATCAAAGAGTCTGATATTGATTTTACTATCGATCATCCGTTGACTAAAGATGAACTTGAGCAGACAATATATTACTGTACACACGATGTTGAGCAGACCATCGAAGTGTTTGACGCAAAGCATGAGGAATTTGATAGTCAAGCATCATTGATTGAAGCGTTTAATTTGCCTCTTGAGGATTTCAACAGAACTAAGGCGCAGCTTGTCGCTAAGATTCTAGGTGCTGTCAAGCAAAAGCACGATGATGAATTTGATATTATTTATCCTAACACATTGATTCTAGATAAATATAGATATGTACTGGAATGGTTTCAAGACCCAAAGAATCATAGAGTAGATAAATCGCTATATACCACAATAGCCGGTATTCCACACGTTATTGGATGGGGCGGCATACATGGGTGCATTGATAATTTTCAATACAAAGGCAAAATTCTATGCGCTGATGTGGCATCTCTATATCCATCCATTATGATTGAATATGGCTTACTTAGCCGTAATGTCAAAGACCCTGCGTTGTATAGACAGATTAGAGATACGCGCCTAAAGCTAAAGAAAGAAAAGAATCAAATGCAGAAGCCGTATAAGATTGTGCTTAATTCGACTTATGGCGCTTCTGGTGATGAACACAATCCGCTTTATGATCCAAGAATGTGCCGGTGCGTTTGCGTGACAGGTCAGCTATTGTTGCTTGACTTGATTGAGAAAATTGAGCCGTATTGTAAATTGATTCAGTCCAACACAGATGGTGTATATGTCTATTTTGAGGATGAAGTAAATGAACCGATTGTTGAGCAAATCATGCACGATTGGGAAAAGCGAGTGCGGCTATCTCTTGAATTTGATTATGCTTCAGCTATTTGGCAAAAAGATGTAAATAACTATATCTTAGTTGAAGAGGACGGCCCTAAAAGCAAAGGCGCGTATGTAAAGAAATTGAGCAAGGTTGATTATGACTTGCCCATTCTTAACAAAGCCCTCAATTCTTATTTCATCTCAGGTACACCTATTGAAGATACAATCAATAACTGCAATGACTTGATTGAATTTCAGAAGATTGTCAAAATAGGTGGTTCATATGTCCATTCTATGCACGGTGATACAGTTCTAAGAGAGCGCGTATTGCGCGTATTTGCATCTACAAGAGAATCGGATGCTGGCGTATTCAAGGTAAAAGATGGTGGTAATCCTGAAAAGATGGCTGGTACGGCTGATAGATGCTTTATTTATAATGAGAACGTCATAGGTGTAAAAGTGCCAGATTATCTTGATAAGCAATATTATATTGACGAAGCCAATAAGCGGCTTAATGATTTCTTAACGGGTAGAGGTCAATCTAAGGTTAAGAACGAAATCAAGGGTGTAGATAACGAAATCAAGAATGAGATAGAATTGATTGGTAAAGAAAAGCCATATCCATCGTTTCTTGATTTACTTGATGATCTGCCCAATCTGAAATGTGGCTATTCGCAGCTTGATAAATTGATTAAGCTGGGATATCTTGATTGCTATGGTTCTGCTAAAGCATTGCTAATTGGTATTAATGTATATAAAAATTTTTCAAAATGTAAGACAATTAAGCTTGACAAATGGGTTGAAACGGGTTATAATGTAGATATGCTTGAGCCATATGCTGGTAAACTAACAGAGAAAACAGCTAGTCAACTTGATAATCGCGGCATCATCTTATCAATCCTGCGCTCAATGAAAATGCCCAAGACCACTATTGTTGATAAGCTGAAATGGCAGATTGAGCTATTAGGGTATGTGGATGGCAATGACCCCAATTCAGACCCTAATGATTGGCTAGTGCTAGATGTCAAGACAACAGGATATGGCACGGTTTATTGTACACTCTATAATCTATGCTATGGCGCAGAACGCACATATAGGGCTAATAAGAAATTCTGGGCAAATCATCAACTGTTAAATGGTGATGTAGCAAGAGTGGTGTTGCAAGAGAAGAATAAAATGAAAAAGGATGAAAATGGTGAATGGATAACGCTGAACGAAAAAATTGTTGAGATGAAATGCTGGAAAATTTTTAAGGAGGATTAAGTAAGTAAATGAGTAAGAGTATTTTAATTGAAGGACTACCAGCGAGCGGTAAAACGGTAAGCCTACGCAACCTACCACCGAAGGAAACATTTTGGATTAACGCAGATGGTAAGTTTGGTGCTTGGAAGGGCTTTGATAAGTTATATAACAAGGCAAACAAGAACTATATTAAGACCGCCGATACCGACCAAATTCTTGGGTTAATGCGTGTTATCAATGAACAACAGAAGCAAATTAAGTATATCGTTCTTGATACTATCAATTCTGCTATGCTTCGTAAAGAGATGACAGATAAGACACAGAGTTATGCTAAGTGGTCTGACATTGGTCAGTTTGGGTATGATATTGTAGACGCAGCTAATAATATACGTGATGACCTAGTTGTTATTCTGGTTGGACATACAAGCGTCAATGATGAGGGTTATGAGAATCTAGTCACTAATGGTCGTAAGCTAGAAAAAATTCAACTACCGGCGTATATTAGCGTCGTGCTACTGTGCCGCCATGAGGATGATAAGTACAAATATATTCTTCGAGATAGCAATTGTTCTGCAAGAGTGCCGTTTGGATATTTTGAAGATGTGAACGAAATTGATAACGATATTGTACTTGTTCTTGAAGAACTTGGTTGGGTGGTAAAAAAAACTGTTGACAAAACAGAAAAAGTGTGATATAATTAAATAGAGGCTAAGAGAAGGTTGCAAACTTTTCTTACTTAGAGCAAGGCGCTTACCTCGTCTTGCTCACTCTTAACAAATTTCTTAGGTAAGGAGAATATAATATGGGCAAATTTAAGGACTTGACGGGACAACGATTTGGTAGATTGATTGTAACACATCTTGAAGATGATTATGTGTCGCCAAGTGGTTATCATAAGAAACGTTGGCTGTGCCATTGTGATTGTGGTAAAGATGTAGTTGTATGGGCTGGAAATTTGATAAGTGGGCACACTCAATCTTGTGGATGTCAACATTTAGAAAAGATTACTACCGGCAATATAAAGCATGGTATTAGAAATACTAGAATTTATAGCATCTGGTGTGGCATTATTGCTAGATGTGAGAACCCAAATTCTGAATATTATGACAAATATGGCGGTCGTGGTATCAAGATGTGTGATGAGTGGCGTAACAATCCGTTGGCATTTTATGAATGGTCTATTGCAAATGGTTATGCTGATGTATTGAGCATTGATAGGAAGAATAATGATGGGAACTATGAACCGTCTAATTGTAGGTGGTCAAATCGAATAGAACAAGCTAACAATACGAGCCGAAACCATTATATAACGTATAAAGATAAAACAATGACTATTGCACAATGGGCAAGAGAAACTGGTCTTAGCAACAAGACAATAGCAGATAGATTGGCTCTTGGCTGGGATATTGAATCGGCATTGACAACTCTAACAAAAGTTGGTAATAGATATAAAAATATTAAATCTACTACTACAGCTAAAAAGGCTGAGTAAAATATAAACAAACTGAAAATAATGTGAGGTATGTAAAGTATGAAGAAGATTGATAATTTTGATAAGATTCAGGAAAATGGCGGTGGTTTTAAGAGAATCCCTGATGGTGCTTATATTGTAGGGATTAAGAAAGTAACCGATAATCCAGAAAAGAAGTATCTACGGCTTGAACTGGACGTATGTAAGGGCGAGTACAAGAATTGGTATCAGAAGCTATACGATGCAGATAAGCGTGAGACAAAGTATTGGCCCCGTGATGGCGTTCTAGTACGTAGCTATTCAGATAAAGCACTTCCTTTCTTTAAGGGTTTTATTACAAGTGTAACTAAGTCAAATAAGAATTTTAATTGGGAGTGGGATGAGCAGAAGCTAGTTAATAAGGTGTTCGGAGTCGTTATTGGAACCGAAGAATATGAACGGCAGAATGGTGGCATTGGTAAGCGTCCATATATTGCATCTGTCCATAGTGTTGAAACCATTGAAAAGGGCGAATATGAAATTCCTGCGCTCAAGGAGCTAACTACCACTAAGACAACAACCGCTCCCGCCAATGACCCAATCCCTGATTTTGGTGATGTGTTCAATACTACGCCTACCGATACGCCGACTCCTGCTGAATCAGAAAATCCTTGGGATGATTCCGACGAGAATCCATTTGGTTGAGGTTAATTATGGATAAAATCTTACACGTTAATTTCATTACCGTTAAAGACTATTGGGGCGATGTATGCGGTCACAAACTTAACTCACCAGATTCGAAGAAATTTATCTTTACTGTATATAATCTATGTGAATGCCCAGAGGATGCAACTCTTGATCGTGACTTATTTAATGATTATGATTATTTAGACGCGATTCGACTTGGAATGGAATTAGCTAGAGAAGGCTATACTTCTATTGAAGTAACCGACATCGAAGAAGATTAAAAAATATTAAAGGCGGGGCTTGACAATCCCGCCTTTTTATTATATAATAGCTGCGAGGTGATGATGCTTGAATAGATTTCTATGTGTAGCTCAACTACAAGAGCTGCGAATCGACCTATATCAGACCCATATGAAAGCCAGATTCAGCGTCATCACCAATAATCAATGCCTCACCATGAGCCAAACATTGAGCCGCAAATGGAATGAGGCGCAAATCAAATCATGGCTTAATATGGCACAATATATCCATCCACGAATAGACAGCTATATATATGTCAAAAACAAACATTATTATACAATGAAAAAATCTTATATACCTACTAGGCTATTGGTATCAGGTAACATCAATGAATGGAAAAAATCATTGTATTATAATGTACAATATTGCCGCATAGTTGAAGATAATGCGCCTGATAGCATGAATATAGAAATGGATGGGCAATGGCTGGATTCGGGGCGATTCTTGAATATATGCGGCGATTCGCCTAGGGTACTTACTATCAAGCGTCCTGACGGCTGTGAGGGCTGTATATGCCGATTGCGGCTTGAATATGATGCTGGATATAGCATAGAGCAAAATCGGGTTATAACGCATCCTAGCGGTCTTAGCGTGGTTGATTGTAAAAGAACAGATGCGGCTATGAGTCAAGAAGAAATTGATAAATGGATGTTAGAATATGGTATAATTTCAGGAGGATAATATGAAAATATTGAGTTTATTTGATGGTATTAGTTGTGGACGTTTAGCTTTGGAAAGAGCTGGTATTCCTGTCGAATTGTATTTTGCTAGTGAAATTAAAAAGTATGCCATTAAAGTTACTATGGATAATTACCCAGATACCATTCAAATTGGAGATGTGACAAAAGTTCATTATGAAGATGGAATTTTATATAAAAATTGTGGAAGAACAACTATTAAAAACAAAGGTGGTTTTGAGACAATTAAATGGGAGTTTGGAGAAAAAGTATACGAAGGAAATATTGATTTGTTGATTGGCGGGAGTCCGTGTCAAGATTTTAGTTTTGCATCAATTTTAACACCATATAAAGACTATAAAGATGATGAAAAATATGGACTTAAAGGATCAAAATCAAGATTGTTTTATGAATATTTAAGATTAAAAAAAGAATGTAATCCAAAATTTTTTCTTCTTGAAAATGTTAAGATGAAAGATGGTTCCGAAAAAGAATTAAATAAATATATGGGTGTTGAAGGAATCCATATCAATTCTAATCTTGTTTCTTTTCAAAACCGCAACAGAATTTATTGGACAAATATTCCAAGTATTAAGATTCCTGAAGATAAACATATTAATTTTCAAGATTTTAAAGATACCGATCCTGACTATTGTAAACAGTTTAAAGTTAAAAAAACTCCTTCAAGAATTAAAATGTGGAACAATGGAATACAAAAAGGGTTTAAAAATTGCCCGAATGTGACAGATAAAGAGAAAATATGTTGTCTCACAAGAAAACAAGATAGATGCCCGAACAGTGGTTTAATTGCTTTTGAAGATTTTTGCAGATATTTAACAAGGAGAGAAATAGAACTCGCTCAAACGCTTCCAGAAGGGTACACGAAAGCAATTTCTTATTTACAAATGCAAGATGTTTGTGGTGACGGATGGACAGTAGATGTGATTGCTCATATTTTTAGCTATTTGCCAAAAGAATATAAGAAATAATTAAATTTCCTCTTGACAACCTCTTATTTCTATGTTATAATTAAGCCAACAAATGAAACAGGAGGTTGTTTTATGAGCAAGTCACCTACAGTTAAATGCCGCCAATGTGGTAAATCAACGCCAAAACAAGATGTAATCGAATATAAGCCTAAATTCTATTTCTGTTGTGAACAATGCAAGCAGGATTATATTGATGCTCATGCTGTCAAGCCAAAGGCAGACTCAAAAGATGATAGGCGCAAATTGCTGGATTATATACGCCAAGTAGCCCCTGATGCCAATATGCGGCTTGTAGGCATACAGCTTGCTCAGCTGATGAAAGATAATCCTGATATGACATATGGCGGCATTGCTTATACTATCAGATATATCCATAAAGAGCAAGGCAAGGATATATCTAAATCACCGCTTGGACTGGTCAAATATAAATACGACGAATGCAAAAAATATTATGCTTGGCTAAATCAGGTAAGGCAGAATATACAGCAATGGCAAGCCGAAGATGGAGTTGAGACGATTGTGAAAAGGAATGATGAGGAGGATGTGTTTAGATGAAACATAAAATGATTGGTTGCTCTGAAGAATGTTTAAGGTTGGCTTGTTGTGATTTCTGCATTTATGTCGCTCGTGAGCCGGTGTATGATGAAGCTGGGCTTATTGTTGATACCGAACCATCTGGATGTAGATTACATGATGATGAGCGTCATCAAGATATTGCTGAAGGCTGTGGATATTGCCCTGATTTTCATTGCTTTAGAGCTGATGAGAATAATATGGTTGTAAAGGTGATTGATGATGAAACAATATGTCAATGAATATGATGAGGCTCTTGATGCTATAATTAGCGGTATGCTTGATACAAGCGATATTGAGCCGTATATGGGCGCTATTGTGGCGGCACTAAAGAAACAAATTCCTGAGAAACCAGAACCAACACTTATTAGTAATAAAATGTTATATTGGCATCGTTGTCCAATTTGTCATAGTGGAATTATTAAATATTATCCGTATTGCGAAAGTTGCGGACAATTGTTAAATTGGGAGGATGTATAATGTGTCCATATAAAGACGGAGCTAAATGCGCCGCTCCTGATACAGACTGTCCGCATTGGCAAGGCACGTTCTGCGAATTAGATGAATCGAGCAAGGAGGAATAACCATTGCTCTATGACCAAAATTCTGTTAGATTGCTATTAGGTTGTTTGCTAATCAAGCCATCTCTTGCTATTTCTGATAAATACCCACTAAGCCGTGACGATTTCACGGTCGATTTTCACCTCAGATTGTGGCAAGGGTGCGTTGCTCTAGCTAAACGTGGGGCTGAATCTATATCTGCACTAGACCTATATATGCTATGTAAGAATAATAAGCAAGTCAATGATTTGTTCAAAGAGAATGACCTATCTGGGTTTATTGATACAATCAAGCAGTTATCTAATATTGATAACTATTCTATGTATTATGATGCTGTCCGTAAGATGTCATTGCTCAGAGCTTATCAATCATCTGGCTTTAACGTAGATAAATTTGAAAAAGAACCAGAAAAATATACAATCAAAGAAATTATTGATTATTATGATGGGTTGTTTATTCATGTAAAAAAAGAGTTCTACAAAGATCAATCGATTGTTGAAGTCAAAGCCGGTGATGGGCTTATGGAAATCAAGGAAATGTATAAAGCCGAGCCGTCATATGGTGCAACGACATTTAGTGAATATCTGAACACAGCCGCTAGAGGCTGGCAGAAAGGACAGATTATTTTGCATGGTGCTGTATCGGGTTCTGGTAAAACTGCTCTTGGATTATATAATCTAGCTCTTATTGCCTGTCCTGAATTGTGGGATGATAAGGAAGGCTGTTATAAGCCAAATCCGTACTATCAACATGAGGCTTGTTTATATATACAATATGAGCTACACCTAAAGAGAGAACTTAGTCCAAAATTAGTTGCATCGGTCAGCGGCGTTGGCACATATAATTTCCTAGATGGAAAATATATTGGGAATGAAGAAGAACGTGTGGATAGAGCTATTGAAATTATCCAGCAGTCTCAGATTTATCTTGTGTCTATGCCGTCATTTACCACAGAGAAATTAAAGTCAACAATCAAGGATTATATGTTAAATAAACAAGTAAAATATGTAATTTTTGACTATGTAAGTAAAACATCATCTGTTTCAAGCGAAGTCGCCAAGCGAAATAATATTGCTACTAGAGGTGATGAAGTCCTAGCAGAGATTGTCAGTACGCTCAAAGATATAGCAGTAGAAAATAATATAGCCATCTTGACATTTTCACAAACAAATGCTAATATAAATACACAAGAGATATTAGATGCAGGATGTCTAGCTGGTAGTAGAGCTATGCAAGATAAGCTCGATGTTGGCTCAATTATCAACAAATTTCGTAAAAATGAGCAAGAAGTATGCGACATGATGATGGAAAAACACTATCCGAATAGTCCAATAAAGCCAAATAGAATCTTACATCTTTTTAAGGCTCGTTTTGGCAACACTGAGCAAAATATGAAGATATGGGGGTATCTCGACTTGAATACTGGGCGATTCACAGATATGTGGTGTACTGATGTTTATAATAAACCTATCAATGTAACTAAGACAAGGTTGGTGTATGCTAAATGAATGATATTTGGAAGGTAGAAATCAAAGCTGATGATTGTCCAGTTCAAATGTGGGATGGTAATTTAACTATTGACATGAAAGCAGATTACATAAATAACGAATTGTGGGAATCACTAACTTGTCAAAGTCAACATAGAGTGCATAAGCTATCTGTAGGTGATACAATGTATATCGCTTATACCAATACTGAATATAAACTAGGCGATAGATATGGTGATTCTCCGCTTGTATGTACGGAGATTTTTTATAAACCGCGCAAATGGTGGCAAAAGTTAATGTTCTGGAAGAAGAAAGAGGTTCTAGGATATTTGTTTAGGGTGGTAGAATAAATGATGGATAGAGTAAAAATGCTACAACTATGTGCCAAAGATATTGCTGAAAATGCAGATAAGCTATTAGCTGATGTACCATATTATCAAGACTGTGACATTGTGATTGGGTTACATAATCATGAAGCGCCGTTTATCAAGGTGGTGCAAAGATATATACCAGAGGAAATTATTGAATGGTATAAGGGGAATAACTAAATGAACGATAAGCAAATTAAAGCGTTAAATAAAGTTATCGAATCCGCTGTTGAGCATGGAGGAGATTATGGCGGCGCGTATCATTGTTATCCAGACGAATTAGCTGAAACAATGGATGCCTTGATTGCATCGCTTGGTGATGATTATTATTGGAAGTGGGATAACCCAAGATATAAGGATGTCCCATTAGTTTGTAAAAAATGATTGACATCACATCTCTCAAATCTCAGCTAACCGATGACCGTATTATAGAGCTAATGGATTCTCTAGGCGCTACATTGATGAAGGCTGATAGTAATAATCTGATATTCGGCTCAATTTGTCATTGGGGTACTGATTGGGATAAGCATAAGCCAAAATTATGGTATTATATAGAATCTGGTTCATTCCACTGTTGGAGTTGCGGGTTTTCAGGCGATGCTATATCTCTAGTTCAACATGTCAAACATCTTGACTTTAATCAAGCTGTATTATATATTTGCTCCATCTTACATCTTCAAGTGGGGCAAATAGAGCAAAATGAGCAGCTTGATAATTGGGCTGAATTGCGCCGATTTCTACCTAATGCTGAGCCAGAGCCAGATAAGCTCTTGACATATGACAAGTCTGTACTATCTCTATTTGATCATTTATATCCGCAAGAATGGTTGGATTATGGTATTTCAGCAGATATACTTGACAAATTTGGTATAGGATGGTATGCACGGCAAGCGTGTATTTCCATACCTGTTGTGTTTAATGGACAACTAGTAGGCGTAAGGGGGAGATATACAAGAGAACAGGATGTGGCTAAGGGCAAATATAGACCAATTTGTACGCTGGATGGGACAGTTCTCAAATTTTCATCTTCTGCTTGTCTATATGGATATGACCAAAATAAAGCCGCCATTGAAAAGTCGCGCCAAGTAGTGCTATTTGAGAGTGAAAAGTCAGTGCTAAAAGCGCCGAGCTACAATTTGCATAATTCTCTAGCTGTCTTTGGTTCAAACATAAGCAAACAGCATGTACAGCTATTGCTAGAGCTGGGTGTGAATGATGTAGTTATAGCATTCGATAGCGACTATAAGCAAGTAGGTGATGATGAATTTAAGTTCTTTGTTGTCAAGATGAAGAAGCTGGCAGCTAAGCTAAAGCCATTCTTCAACTGTTCGATAGTCTATAATAATCAAGGATATGATATGTATAAATGTAATATGATGGATATACCATATGAGCAAGCAATGAAATTATGGGAAAGTAGGGTAAAAATTTAATATAGCTCTTGACAATCAGCCTCCTTTATGATATAATCACTATATCAATAATAAGGAGGTTGATTTTTATTCTTTATGAAATATAATGTAGAACTGATACGATGTAAACGTAGCAATCCAGAATACCAAGAAATTAGAGATAGACATTATATTCCGAATCATGGTACATTTGGTCAACAAATTCATTATCTTATAAAATTGGATGGTGAGACAGTTGGGATTATTTCCGGCGCATCTGCTGTATATGCTGTGAAAGCCAGAGATGATTATTTTGGCTTGACAAAAGAAAATAAGAGGGTCGCGCTCAACTCAATTATTAACAATACTGTATTTCGGTTGGAAAAGAACTTGCCTAATCTTGGTACACAAATTTTAGCTATGTGGCGCAAACAAATTGCTGCAGATTGGGAAGCGCAGTATCATGTGCGTGTTCATGGATTTGAAACATTTGTCATTGAGAACGAAACAAGAAAAGGATGTATGTATAAGGCTGATAATTGGGAATATATAGGACAAACAAAGGGTAGTACAAAGACCCATAATGGTATGCAAAACAAATCAAAGAGATTAGATACAGAGATTAAGCTAATATATGTTAAGAAAATCAAGGGAACGCATCTTTGCACTGAATATACTCCAACATGGCGATTGAGTGCAAAAGAAAAATCAATGCTGAAGCAAGGAGGTTGATTTTATTTATTACGTTAGTAAATTTCATCTATATGATGTAGTGAGACTTGTTGGCGAGACACACCCTTACAGATCTCATGCTATTAGAACAGGCGACACAGCACAAATTATTGCCATTCAATTTGATGACATGAACGGACATTGGGCGTATTCTTTAAGACGTGCAGATACTATATGGAGTCCATTAGATAGTTATGATTTATATTATGACGACGAATTAGAATTAGTTGAAAGAGAGGTTGAATCTTTTTATGAGTAAATTCAAAGTAGGGGACAAGGTAGCACCTGTTGATACGCCAAATGTATATTTTGGGTGTATTGCATCAATCGGACATGATAGAGCTTTTGTTAAAATCCCACCAAATTATGATAGTGGTTTTGTCGTTAGTCTTGTTAGCTTGGCGTTATATCAAGAACTACCAAATATGTCAGATGATGAAATCTATGATATGCTTAAACCGAAGATGAAAAATAGTAATGTGTGGAGTCATGGGTATAGAGTTGCTGCTTATAATGATGGATACCATCTAGTAAGAGAGGATAATGATGTTATCAATGCTATTGCTCTAGCATATCGTTCTGGTTATCTTAGAGCTAAGAAAGGCAGACCGTTTAAGATTGGAGAAGAGAAAGAATGATTGAATGGCATAAAGCAAGTGATGGATTACCGCCGTATGATACGTCAGTTCTAGTAGCCGGTTCAGAAACAGATGGCACATATCCTGAAGAATATGTACATTTGATGAAGCTATTCTGTAAGCATTGGCCAGACGGAGATGAAAATATGTGGCAATGTGTATATGATTTTGAGATAGAATGGGTCAATGATGATGACCAGTGGGCATATATCAACTTGCCAGAAAAGGATGGTGATTCAGATTAAAATTCATCCACTACTTGATTCCCTTAATGAAGCCACATTTTTAAGGGAATATTTATCCGCTTGTGGCATAGCTGATGTTGACGCATATCTAAACCCAGATAGTATTGAATATCAATCGCCTGATATGTATAAGAATATGGATGTGGCTGTAAATCTATTCAATCACGCCAAAGGCTCTGTTGGTATTGTGATTGATAGTGATCTTGATGGGGCTTGTTCGGCGGCTATTGCCTATATGCTATGTATTGAGAACGGACTAGAGGACATTCGTATTTATAGTCACGCTGGTAAAGAGCATGGGTTATCAGACCTAGCAAGTCAAATCGCTATTGATGAATTAGATTTGCTCATTGTACCCGATGCTGGGTCGAACGATATATATCAATGTGAAGAATTGATGTGTATGGGCATTGATGTACTCATCTTAGACCACCATATCATTGAGAAGCCGAATAGATATGCTACAGTAGTTAATCCCTATCGAGCTGATAATGCGCCGAATATCAATACAGACATCAGCGGCACAGGTGTTGTAGAAAAATTTGCTTGTGCGCTTGGTTCGAATCAATCTTTCAAAGACCTAGTAGCTATTAGCCTAATCTCTGATATTTGCAGCTTGCGCTCACCTGAGAACCGAAAATATATATATGATGGCTTGACTAATCCAACTAATCCGTTTATCAAATATTGCTTAGAGCATTGTTGCAATCGCGGTGTTAATCCAGAGGGTGTGGCATTTGGTATTGCGCCTCTTGCTAATGCGCTTGCTCGTAGTGATGAGCAGTCTACTAAGCGGCTATTCTTTGATGCGCTGATTGGTAAGATTGAGCCAGAAGCCGCTGTAAAGGCTATGAAAGCCGTTAAGTCCAAGCAGGATTATCAGGTCAAGAAGGTTGTAGATAAGCTATCAGATGGGCTAGATACGTCTCATAAGGTCATTATCGGCTTTGGTGAACCTGAGAATAAATCCTATTTAGGACTTGTAGCTAATAAATTCTGTGGTAAATATAATAAACCCACATTCCTGCTGAGAGAGTTAAACAGCACAACATGGTCTGGCTCGATGCGCAGTCCTATTGATTTGCTTGAGATTATCAATGAATCAGGATTGGCTAAGTGCCAAGGTCACTCATCTGCGTGTGGCATAACAATAAAGCGCAGCAACTTAAAGCGATTTGCGCGATTCTTAGATGGACTTGATTTGGATGTAGAGCCAGATATTGAAGTAGCGGCTCAGATCGAGCCTAATAATATCACACGCAATCTTGCAAATGTGTGTGTAGAAAATAATATTCTGTGGGGTAAGGACGTAAACAAGCCATTATTCCATTGTATTTTAGCAACTCCGCAGATTTATGTATATCGTAATCGCTCAACTACTGTCAAATTGGTTCAGGATGGTATTGAGTTCATTAAATTCTTTGTTAGCAATGAAGAAGCAAGTCAATTTGAAGCAGCACAGGGCAAATCCGTAGAGGTGGTAGTATCGCTTGAATTGAATGAATATAATGGCCAGATTAATCCACAAGCCATTATTGAACGATATGAAATTATTGATAAACCAAAAGAAGATGAATATGATTGGAGTGAATATTTTAATTGATTTACTTAGATTATGCCGCAACTAATCCATTCATCAAATATCCATGTAATAAATATGGTAAATTTCTTAACCCTAATGCCAATTATGCCTACAAGGAGCAGAAATTGCTTGATGATTGTGCAAATAGGGTAAAGGCGGCTATTGGTGCAAAGAGCGGCAAGGTTGTATTTGGCGGCACAAGTAGCCAGTTGATTGAGAATCTAATGAATGCTTCTAAGCGGAATACAGTAATCTGCTCAGAATACGAGCATGACAGTTTTTGGAGATATAGATTTGATTCAGTTGGTGAAATTGATGATATACCAAACTTCATTGACAATATGCCAGAAAGCTATGGTAAAATGCTCGTTATATGGCAAGGAGTCAATAATATCACGGGTGAAATTTTTTCCGTTGAGAAAATCGGCTCAATTTGTCATGAGTTTAATGCGTTCTATATCTGCGACATGACCACAATGATTGGCAAAGCCCCAATTCCAGCTAATATTGACCAATGGTGCGATTGCGCTGTGTGGAGCGGACACAAGTTAGGGACTGAGGGCGGTATTGGTGCTATGTGGGTATCAGATAAATTCAATGAATGGCTAGGCGATTTCAAGCTGCATGGTACACCTAATCTATCTGGCGCTATGGCTATTACCGATGCTACTGAAGGTGTTTGTAGGAATACAGAGAAACATGAAACAAGAGTATATGAGTTATATCGCTATATGCTTGATAAATTCACTGATAATGATATTCACGGCGCTGTTATCAATAATGTATTAAAACCAGATAAATCAAATGCAAATAAACCAGCACATAGCGTATCAGCTATCAATGCTATTATGTTTGATGATATTAACGCTGATAGCCTGCAACAGTATCTAGCATCTAAGCAGATATACATTGGCATTGGCGGCTCTGCCTGTTCAAGTCTACATGATTTCAGAGTGCTTAATGCTTGTGGCTTAACCAATGATGAAGCAAGCCATGTTGTTAGGGTATCATTTGGCGACGAAACAACAGAATATGATATTGATGAATTTGTAAATGCTGTGGTTGAATATAAGGAGAAATTTGTAAGATGAGTCATACAAAAGAAGATTTGAAAGAACTACAATCTAAATCGCTTGAAGAAAAGATTCAAATTAGTACGGCTCGTATTATTGAATGGTATGAGCATTGGGATGGAAAGGTATATATTTCTAATTCTGGTGGTGTTGATAGTACAGTGTTAAGCGATTTGGTACATCGGGTTTATTCTAATGTGTCAGATGTCTATTGCGATACAGGACTTGAATATCCTGAATTACGCGATTTCATCATGGGTGAGCTAAATGTTATTGTATTAAAGCCAGCACTATATGATAGAAAAATGAAAATGTGGCATCATGTCTCATTTGCTAAGGTCATTGAACAATATGGCTATCCCATTATTAGTAAAGAGCAAGCAGCATTTATCCAAGAATATAGGACATCTAAGAGCGAACGGCTAAAGCAAATTCGACTTAATGGGAACAAATATAACCGTGGTAAAATCTCTAAAAAATGGCTCAAGTTTATCGAGCCGTCTTGTTATATTCCAGTAAGTGATAAATGCTGCGATATAATGAAGAAGAACCCATCAAAGCGATTTGAGCATGAAACGGGCTTACATCCATATATTGGTACTATGACAGACGAGAGCGCTCAACGTGAATCGAATTGGCTAAAATTTGGTTGTAACGCATTTGACAAGGATAGACCAACCAGCAATCCATTATCGTTTTGGACTAAATCAGATATATTACATTATATAGTCAAATATAATATCCCCTATGTCAAAGAAATCTATGGTGATATTGTAGAAAAGGATGGTGTATATACTACAACCAAGCAAAAACGTACAGGTTGTATCTTTTGTGGGTTCGGTTGTCACCTTGAAAAAGAGCCAAATAAATTCCAGACCTTAGCCACTATAAATCCTCAACTCTACGACTACTGTATGCGTGGCGGCAAATATGACGAATCGACTGGTATGTGGATTCCTGATAAGGGACTTGGTATGGCTAAAGTGTTAGATTATATCAATGTCAAATGGTGGAATGATGGTGACGAAGCCAAGAGAGACGAATATAGAGCAAAATATAAGGGGAAAAAAGAAATTGAGCAGAGCAGAAAGAAATCGTCGCAAACGGACTGAGCGTCCACTAAAATATGCGCCTATCAAATGCCCAAATTGCGGCTTAATGGTAGATGAAAAATATGTGGTTGACATAAATTCTATTTGTCCTATTTGTGGTAGAGAGCTATTTGCAGAATTAAAGAAAATGATTGAAAAATAATTAAAATAAGGTATTGACAACCTCCTGATTCTATGGTATACTTGATTTATCAAAGAACAGGAGGTTGTTTTAATTATGAAAATCTGGATTCATCAAACTGAATATTATCCAACGCTTAATGATCTTAGAAAGAATTATCCTGTACTCAATGAATATGAAATGGATGAAAAGCAGGATAAGTGCAAAAATATCAGACCGTATATTCGTATCAATTCTTTGAAGCAACTTGTCAATTTGAGTCTCGATCTTCATCAGCCGCTTATCATCGACACTGAAGGCTATGAACCGGCCATTGAAATCTATGATGCTTGGAGGGAATCATAAATGCAAGACGTATTAACCTATGAAGCATGGTTAGATGCTGTATGCCATATCTGTAATAGTTTGCTGAAAGCAAATGTAAGCGTAACAGGAAATAACGAATTTAAGGTGACAGCTACAAAATATCGTTGGATTACATTTGTTGATTGTATCGGATTTGAAGCAATGTACAATGAGGGCTGGGAGCCAGCGTTTGGAGCAACTAAGCTGATGGAGATTATCATTGATAGATGGGAACAACTGTTAGTTGAGGAGGATGATTGACATGAAAGAAAAATTAGTGGAACTACTTAACAGATATTTTCAAATTGGAGATAGTTACGCTTACAATTTGATGCGTGTCAAAGAAGCGTTTGAGATTAGAACTATGACATTTGATGATTTTGTTGAATTTGACGATGAAACAACGTCCGACTTAGCAGATTTCTTATTGTCAAATGGAGTAATGTTATGAGGTAATTGGTATGAAATATGTTGGAAGTAAGAACCGCTTGAGTAAGCAAATTGCGCCTATTATCCAGTCATATATTGACAATATGTCTGATTGCCATGGTTATTTAGAGCCGTTTGTTGGTGGCGCTAATATGATTGATAAAATCAAATGTCCATACAAGATTGGCAACGATGCTCATAAATATTTAATTGCACTATTGAATCATGTATCAGAGACAACAGATGATTTGCCCGATACCATCACAGAGGAAGAATATAATGCCGTAAGAACTAATCCATCCAATTATCCAGATTGGTATGTTGGGCTTGTTGGATTCTGTACATTCGGGGCAAAATGGTTTGGTGGTTATCCAAGAGGCTTCAAAGCAGACGGCGTAACACCAAGAGATATTACTAACGAGGCTATCAGAAATATCAAAAAGCAAGCGCCTAAGCTAAAAGGGACAATTTTTGTATGTGGCGATTTCTGGAAATTGGGTGTAGGTCATATGGTCATCTATTGTGACCCTCCTTACCGTGATACAACCAAGTACGCTACAAGCGATTTTGACTATGATAAATTCTATGCTTGGTGCAAAGATATGGCTAAAACCAATATTGTTCTGATTAGCGAATATTGGATGCCAGAGGACGGCTTTGAATGTATCTGGGAAGGCAAGCTGAAATGCACGTTAGATAAAGCAAGCCGTATAGATAAAATAGAAAAATTGTATAGGTGTATTCCATGCAAACAGTAAAATTAACCCCAATGCGCATGATATTTAATAACCCTGAAACCAATTTTTCAATTATATCATGCAGCACTAAGGATGGAACAATCAGCCTAAAAGGAATGGGCATAGCAGACCTAAAGATGGGGCAATCTATTGATTGTATCATAGAGCCATGTGTGGATGATAAATACAAATACAGCTATAAATTCATTGGCTTTGCTGGATTCGTAGCTAAAGATGGCAAATTCAACTTGACTGAAAAAGCAGAATTACAGACGCTACGCAGCTTAATGACCAATGGGCAAGCTGAATCATGCCATGCCGCATATCCTCATTTTGTCAGTATGGTGCTAAATGGTGAAGCCGACAAACTGGATTATAAAAAAATTCGTGGCGTAGGCAAGGTGCTATTGCCAAGATATGTTGATAAAATCAAGACAATCAACAAGCGCGTTGAATTTATGGGCGAAACATATGCTTGGGGCATTGAGCATGATGAGGATATAAATAAAATCGCCGCAACATATAAAAATGTATATGGATTTAGTAAAGATATAAATACCAATCCATATGCTACTATGATTAACTTGCTTGAATGGTCGTTTGATAGGGCAGATAGGGCAGTAAGCAAGAAGACAAGAAAATGGATAGATAGCTATGAACGATGCGAGGCGGCTACTATATATGCCCTGAAGCATAATGAGCTGGACGGCAATACAAGGATGCAAGCTAAGGTATTATTCGATATAGTCAAACGCCGCGCGCCTCAGTGTATTCGTAGCCTATTCGATGTTGTGACGAAAGCGGCGCAAGTACACTATGACGCTCCTAGCCAAAATACGGCTCTACAAGCTACATATAGCGCTGAACAGCATATTGCCGATGTCATCAAGAAAAAAATAGCCAATCCACATTATTATCCTATGGATTGGCAGAAGTTTACAAGTGTAGACGGGTTAGAGCTGACTGATGAACAGGCACAGATTCTTGATATGGCTTGTAAGCAGGATGTGATGATGCTGACGGGAAGCGCCGGAACAGGCAAGAGCCAGACAACCAAAGCAATCATTGAGATGCTAGAAGCCAATGATTATAGTTATACCCTCTTATCCCCAACTGGAATAGCAGCAAAGAGGCTAAGAGAAGCAACAGGTCGTGAAGCAAGCACGATTCATATGTTCTTGGCTTGTGATGGTAATTTGGGCGATTATGTGCTAATTGATGAGATGGGCATGGTTAGCGTCCATTTGCTATCAATGCTATTTGATAAGGTAAAAGATACTACCAAGATAATCTTCATAGCCGACCCATCTCAGCTTGCATCTATTGCTTGCGGTAATATTGTTGAAGATATGCTTGATAGCGGCATTGTGCCTGTATGCAACTTGACTAAGGTGTTCAGATATAACACATCTGGCATTATTACCATAGCTACTGATGTACGAAATGGATTAAATGACCATCTGACAGATACTTTCACAGATTATAAGTTCATTGAAACCGATACATTAGTAATCAAGCAAATTGAGCAAGAGTATGCACGGCTTTTAGCGGATGGATATAGCAAGGATGATGTGTTGATTCTATCTCCATTTAACAAGGGCGATGTTGGCTCATTGGCTATCAATGCGGCAATTCAAGCCAAATTCAATCCAAATGAACTAAGCAAGGTTGGGCATACTGTCAATGATACGCCTATCTATTTCAAAGTAGGAGATAAGGTAATCAATAAAAAGAATGAATATGCTATGCCGCTTGTAGATGATGATACGGCTTTTGTGGCCAATGGCGATATTGGTACAGTAATGGAAATTGTGTCTGATGAAAAAGAACCATACATGATTGTTCGATATGATTGCGGAGATTGCATAGTCGATAAGGCGCATATCAAGAATACGCTGTTGGCATATGCAATTTCTATTCATAGCTGCCAAGGTAGCCAAGCCAAAGCCGTAATTGTGGTAATTGATAGAAGTCATGTAAGGATGCTAAGTCGCAACTTGCTATACACCTCAGTATCCCGAGCACAAGAGCGGCTAATATTGATTGGAGATAAGGCGGCTATTCAAGAGGGATTGAGAGTACAAGAGGAGAAAGAGAGGGATACATGGTTGAGAGAGGAGCTGATTAAATGAATCTCAATGAGCATACTCTTCGTTGTGAATGCACAATGAATGCAATTAGAGGTAACGGTGGCGATAGCATAATCTATACTTTGCCATATTCCAATAAAGTCACTCGATGCGGGCATGAGCCGAGGATGTATAGTAAAATGTTCGATAGCGCTTATGGTGAACGAACGCTATACTTCTGCCTTTGTGATGAATGTAAAATTGGAACAGTGGGTTATCATAATCCCATTGATGCTGTTAGAGCTTGGGATAATAATGATGTATATTCCGATGGTGTTATAAAAGATAACTACGGAATGAAACTTGTATGGGGCTAAAGAAGGAGGACGATGATTAAATGACGGTTGGTGAATTAAGGCAACGGCTTGAAAGATATAATGACGATGAAATTATCGACATGAAATGCTTAGTTGACAACAACTACTATAGAGGATATATTAAAGATGTCTATAAGCTATTCGTGTCAAAATCACAGAAAGAACAACCAGTGACTATTGAATTAAAAGTAGATTGGAATTTATCCATCAGACAGAGATTTGATATGTTAGGGAAAGCAGTAGAAGATGCTATTGACCGTAACTCAACAGAGCTTACAAATATTGCATATAGAGGATAATGATTAAATGAACTATGAATTTCACGTAGGAGATTATGTTGAAACCATTGGTGGCTTTGTTGGTTGGATTTCTAACATCAAAGATAATAACTATATTGTAATTGTCGATAAGAACAATAATAGCTGTGGCTATTATTTGCCACAAGAAGATAGATATTTTGTTCGTATTGGCGCATATGATTTCACTAAGAAAGAAAAGAAGAAGATTGAGATGATTAGCGAATGTAATAGAGGTATTTTTGCTAATACAATTAAACCAGAAAACCATCTGGCACGGATGGTTAGTAATGAAATTATTGATAAAATCAATGAGCTTGTTGATGCTATGAATTTACTACTTGACAAATCTACTGAATCGTGATAATATAGATGACAAGGAGGTAATGTAATATGTTAACAGTGGATGTTGTGGATACAATTATGGAATTGATGCTCATGAATCATCATGACATTGATAGTCGTGTTCGAGTCCACATTGGAAACCTACTATATGATATTGACCACATTGATACAGTAATTGATATGAATACCAATAAGCCAAATATTGTTATTCATGTTAAGGAGAATTAAAAGGAGGACGATTTATTGTTTGTAAATGAGGTATATGTATCTATCTGGAAAGATAGATACCAAAAGAATGGCGAATCATATGATGACCAGCTATGGCGTGTAGCTGATTTTATTGCTGAAGCTGAAGAAACGAAAGCTCATAAGTGGTCAGAGAAATTCTTCAGTATTATGAAAGAAGGATATTTCTTCCCGGCTGGTAGAACAATGAGTAATGCTGGTATTGGCGAAAAGCTAACTCTTAATAATTGTTTTGTAGCGCCTATTGTTGGTAACAGTATGGAGCAGATTTTTGATGCAGTTAAGCTGGGCGCTATGACACATAAGGCTGGTGGAGGCATTGGTTATGCTTTTAGCAATCTAGCACCGAATGGCTATAAAACCCGTAATGACGCTATTGCATCTGGGCCAGTTAGCTTCATGGATGTATTTAATGCTCAGACGGCTACTGTGCAGCAAGGCTCAAGACGCGGCGCAAACATGGGTATGCTCAGTGTATATCATCCTGATATTCTTGAATTTATCCATGCTAAGTCAGCTACAGAAGGACGGCTTAATCATTTCAATCTGTCTGTTGTTGTTGATGATACTTTTATGCGGCTTGTTATTGAAGATGGTCAAGTTAGATTGCACTGGCCTATCTATGATGAGAAGGGTAATAAACTACCACCAGATAAGTGGGATAAGCAATTTACTAAGCTAGTACCAGCCCGTGATATTTGGAATGAAATCATACAGATGGCATATGACAATGGCGAACCGGGCGTATTCTATGAAGATAATGCCAATAATAGAAATCCTGCGTGGTATGTAGAAAGAATCGTATGTAGCAATCCATGTGCAGAATATCTAGCAGGAACAATCAATGCAACAGACCCGTCACAATATGGCGGCGCTTGCAATCTAGGCTCATTATTCCTACACAATTTTGTAAAGAATCCATTTACCAAGCAAGCCCATCTTGATACTGAGGCTCTAAGAGATACAATCTCTGTTGCCGTCCGTATGCTTGACGATATTATTGATGTAAATAAATTCCCTGATAAGATTTATGAAAATTATCAGAAGGGTATGCGCACTATTGGTATCGGCATCACTGGTCTAGCAGATATGCTTGCTATGCTTGGCATGAAGTACGATAGTCAAGAAGCAAGAGATTATGTTGAATCTCTAATGCACATGATTACAAATGCCGAATATTATGCGTCCGTTCAGCTTGCTAAGGAAAAGGGCTGTTTCCCTCTATGTGAGCCAGATAAACACGCAGATGGCACATATGTCAAATCTGTGCTAGAACATGATGTAATTGCCGAGATGTCTGAATATGGTATTCGCAATGCTAAGATTCAAGCGGTTGCACCATGCGGCACAATCTCTATGGTATTTGGTAACAACTGCTCTAGTGGTATCGAGCCAATCTTCTCATTGAGCTATGACCGTAAGGTAAAAATTGGCGGACAGGACGATAAGGACGTAAAAATCGTCAAGATGATGGATTATGCTTATTATCTTTATCATAAGCTAAAGGATGAGGGTAAACAGCTAGATTTTGACGAGCATGATATTTTCCCAACTGCGCTTAATATGTCTGTTGATGACCATGTAGCTATGCTTGCTATTATCAGCAAATATACCGACATGAGCGTTAGCAAGACAATCAATGTGCCTACTGAAGCATCGTTTGATGAAGTCAAGGATATTTATATTCAGTGTTGGAAGAAGGGTATTAAGGGTTGTACAATCTTTAGACCCAATGCAATCCGTCAGGGTATTTTGCTTACTGAGGACAAGAAAAACGCTGAATCTAAGCCCGAATCCACATTTCTTACTCTCCCTCGCGGCTCAATCATCGAACCTAGTAATGATCTGATTGGTAAGAAGCGCAAAATCCAGACAGGATGTGGTTCACTTCATGTTCTAGCATTTTTTGACCCTATTGACGGCAATCTGCAAGAAGTATATTTCAACAAAGGCTCAACTGGTGGATGTGCTAATTTTATGACAGGTCTGAGCCGCATGGTCAGCCTATTATGCCGTGCCGGTGTAGATATTATGACTATTAAAGACCAACTTGATTCGACTGGTGTATGCCCATCTTATGCTACTCGCAGAGCAACACATCATGATACAAGCAAAGGCTCGTGTTGTCCTATGGCTATTGGCAATGCTCTAGTAGAGATGTACAATGAGATGCAATCAGAGCTAGATGATAGAGAGGACGATATTGCTATTACATCAAGAAAACTAAATAAAGCATCTAAGACAATCGCTGAGAATTTTGATAAGGCAACAGAGGCAATCAATCAAGTAGCTAATAAAATTGCTCAAATGGCAAAGGATAGTGGTAATGTTTACAACGCGCCAACAGATGTATGCCCTGAATGCGGCGAACCACTATTACACATTGGCGGCTGCATCCAATGCTCTAGTTGCGCTTGGTCAAAATGTGAAGGATAAATAAGGAGAACTAAATAATGACAGAAAATCGTATCAATTTCTATCTAGGCAGACTAGGTAATGAAGACTGGATTTGTTCGTGTGATGAACTAGACTTAATGGGTGAACCAAATAAGGGCGATTTGGTCTATCTACCAATCGATGCTGACGATGATGAGCAAGAGATGTATGTAGTGCTACAGAAATATATTGCGCCAAATGAGATTAGCTATTTCTGCAAGCCATATAATTGGGAGGATTAAATAAATGGAATTTCTACTAAGATATTTTATTGATGGCAATGTGGACTGTGAAGGACGTGTATGGACATATACCCATGCTGCGCAGATGATTATCCCACGTATTGGTGAGCGCGTATGGGTCGATGATAACACCTGTGTAGAGGTTGATATGGTAACATATTCGCCTGATTGCTATGATGGCGATAAGCTATATATGGTAGATGTTGAATGTCATGATATTACAGATATTGTACTAGCTGAATGTGATGAGAAGGAGGACTATTAATTGCCTAATGTATCTAATGTTCGTGTATATGCGTTAGATGATTCAATTAGGGCGGCTAAGTATCCAAAGGCGGTTGAGCTTGATGGCTTGACCGCCGAGCTTACTAAGGGTATTTTGGCTTGCTTGAATTGTCCAACAGGTGAAGGGCATGATAATGCTCTAAATGGTATCATCGTCCAATTTGACCTCACATTCAGCCAGAAGGCATGGACAGAATTGCAAAGATACCACTTCTTTGATTTCGTCTCTTCTTGCTCCACAATGCATAAACTACAGAATATGAACCCCAGAATGCAGTGTAATCGCTACGTTGACCCTAGAGCTATTGATGTACTGAATGAAAAGATTTCTGAATATAACCGACTACTAAAGGTAAAGAAAGAAGGAATTGCTATATCAGATGATGCACTAAAGCAAGCTCGGCTTGAAATGTTGTATAATATCCCCAGCGGCTTTGAACTTACAGCTGCAATGACCACTAATTATCGCCAGCTCAAAACAGTATATCAGCAGAGACGGCATCATGCTCTACCAGACTGGCAGATGTTCTGTGATTTTTGTGAGACACTACCTAGATTCTTGGAACTAACACAGAGAGGACATGAACCAAATGGCTAAAATTTTTATCTCTCAGCCGATGAACGGCAAGACAACTGAAGAAATTGAGAACAAACGCGATTCTATCATTGATAAATTAGCAACACAGTTTGCCAGAGAAAACGAGTACATTGACATTATTTATTCATTCTTCAAAGACGCGCCGCATGACTCTAAACCCCTATGGTATCTAGGCGAGTCAATTAAGTTAATGAGCGAAGCTGATATTGTATTCTTCTGTGATGGCTGGCAGACAGCTAGAGGATGTCAGATTGAACATGATTGCGCTCTTGAATACGGTATTGATACGATGTATGAGGAGGACTTAATTTCTTGAATATTAAAGCAAAGAAACTATCAGATAGCGCTAAGCTACCCACTTATGGTAGTGAAAAAGCAGCGTGTGCAGATTTATATTGTGACCTAAGAGTAGATAAGTGTATTGACCTAAATCCTGCAAATGTTGATTTCAAGCATATGGAATACAGTGGTGATTGCTTTGATAGATTACATATTGCTCCACATGAGACAATCAAGATTCCTACAGGATGGGCATTTCAGACACCTGAAGGATATGCTGGATTCATTTATGCGCGGTCTGGACTTGCTACTAAGAATGGATTAAGACCTGCGAATTGTTTGGGTGTATGCGATGAGGACTACCGTGCGGAATATATTGTAGCTCTACACAACGATAATGATGAAGTTCAAACCATCCACAATGGAGACCGTATTGCTCAGCTTGAATTTAGACCATATGAGCAAGCTGAATTTGAGCTAGTGAATGAGCTAGATGAAACAGAACGCGGGGTTTCAGGGTTTGGTTCTACAGGCGTATGATTCTACCACGACTATTTATCCATGGTAGCAAATACCGCGTAGAGCTGTATTATCCAGAAGAGCCAAACAGCCCTATTGCTATCATGTCCGGTTCAGCTAAATCATCATGTGAACTATTTGCTAATATGCTATATATGGCATTAGAGAACTATGATGATGGATATGATATTGGCTATAATGACGCAATAGAGGATATAGAAGGAGGTGAATTTGATGTGGAAGTTTAGACCAATAGGAAAATACTATGAGTTATTAGTCGATGGTGATAGTATCTATCTATGCCGCAAGCAAGATACTATCATTCAAGCCGTACTTGAGGATTTATGTAATAGACATAATAATCAAGTGAGAGAGCTACTAGAAGAGATGAACAAAGAAAGTGGCTTTATAATTGACTGTGATGAGGCATATGACAATGGATATGCTGACGGCAAAGAAGCGGTTAATAGACAAGGATATGAAGAAGGATACAGTGATGGTTACAGACGTGGATTAGCTGATGCTATTGCCTGTGAGGATAAATTAACATAGTAAAAAAATGGGGAACATGGTAGACATAATAATCTATCCAATGTTCCCCATAAAATTTATATTAGCCTTATACTTTTTATAAAAATTTTTACGTCTGAGGCGTTTCCTCAAGCTGAATATTAAGCGTTTGATCTTTATCGTTTGTAATGGTCAAATGCTTGCCGGTATAACCTTCCTTTTCAACATTAACACCATATTTGTCACCAATATCACTAAGTAAGAACACATTGGTTTTTCCAGCAACCGGTGTAACTTCAACAGAATCAGCATCCACTACTTTAATGCTTGCAGTATCAGGCGTTACATTAACAGTAAGCAAGAATCCCTCTTGTAGCGTAACAGCGCCCTTTACTACCTTGAAAAAGCGCCCATCAAGACCAACGCCACAATTGCCACGACCCATAATAGGCGTACCCACTTCTTCGCCTTCCGAATTATGTAGAGTGATATAACCAGCGCCGCCAACTTTAACCACGGTAAATAATGCGCCATCCCAGAGCTGACCGCAAGTAGATACTGCTTTACTTCTATCAACAGTTGTTGCATTTGCATCACAAATCACCCCGTTAATAATCTTGAGTGTATTTTTATCTAGCTTAATGCCACCACAAAAATTAGCCATATTTCATTCCCCTCTCTATATTATGCTTTAGCAACCCATGCCAATGCACCATTTACAATACCTAGCACCTTGTCGTTATCAGCAGCTGTGAATGGTGGTAGAATAGCATCAACATATGCCTTGTCAACTGCATCATTATCCTCAGTTGCTTCAGCTGTCAACTTGAGCTTACCTACCATGGTGCCGCCTGATTTGAGCAATGCACTAGCTTGAATTGCACCTGTCTTGCCATCTACATATTCTTTAGTAGTAGCATGATTGGTCGATGTTGGCGCACCTACACTAACAGGCACATAAGTAGCCTGCGTATCAGCCTTGACGAATGCCGCCGTTCCATCATTAGAACCAGTCAATCTAGGCGCATTTGTGCCGCTTGCCTCAATAGTAGAGCCAATATACAATGGGGCTGGCCCGTCTGTGCTGATTCTATGCGCATTGACAATACCATGCTCATTCATATTCAAGTCGCTATCAATCTTACCATCATCACCTAGTAGACTATGCTCATCTACATATGCCTTGGTTGCTGCATCTTGGTCTGCAACTGGGTCAAGTAGGTCAGTGATTTTATGATTATTCAAGCTGACCTCTGATTCAATAGCCATGCCACTATCTGTATTGCTAATGGATTTAACGCCCATGATGTTGTTGCCATTCATATATAGGTTGCCGCTCATTGGCACTGTGCCATCTGACTTAAAATCACCCGATGCACCACCAGCCCCAGCTACGCCCTTTACATTAAGAACTGGTCTGCCTTGTGCGTCCTTGGTATAATTAAATTGGTCTGAATTTAATAGATAGCCACCATCTGCGGCTCTGATTGTTGCCATATATTATCACATCCTATCAACTATATTCATCTGGATTTTCGTTCTTTTTAGCAAAGATGCGCTTGAATGCTAGAGAAATCAACTCAAAGCCAAAAGCACCAGCTGCATATATCAACACATCGCTAAGGTCGCATCCAATCGTCTCTCCCCAACGTATAACAGCATATGTCTTTAGGCAAGCTGCCCATATCATTACTAAAGTTAAGAGCCGGAGACAGTATATTACTATCGTCCGGCTCATTTCACCTTTAGCCCATCTTCGCTTATTTCTAAGTTTAAGCATGGGCTATCATCCCTTATTAGCTAATTTCTCCATCAGGTCTTTATTGTATTTATATGTATCTAGCCAATCTACTGTAGCATCAGTAAATCCAAAGCGGCTCTTTACCTTAGCCTTATTCGCTTCATGTTTCTCATCAATCTGTTCGGCTTTAGACCCATCGTTAAGCGCCATTACAGTATGTCTAGATTCATTGACTAACACATCACCGCGCTTGAGATAATCACTAGATGCTAGATATTTCTTATCTGTAAGCATCTCAAATTTGCCCGTCTTAGCCCATTGCTGTCTCATCTGGAATGTAGCAGGAGCGTTGCTCTGTGTATATGCCACATCCATATTAACACCAGCCGCTTCAGCACATACCGCCATAAATGCACTACAGTCTGTTTCACATGGAGTCTTGATTGCACCTAGATTCCAACCAGCTTTCTTTGCTTCAGCTCTAAGCGTATTTCTCTGCCATTGGTCATAACCAATATTTTTATTGGCTATGCCAGCTTCACACGCCTTAGCCATCTTTTCAGCTGTCTTTGGGTCTTTGGCTCGAATTAGCAATGTCCAACCACCACTATACCAACCTGATTTATTTAGTTCACGCCCTGATTGATTGCCAGCTTGACCGCCATGGATACCGCCATTTTCATCAATACTGGCTTGACCGATATATACAGCCATTATTAAGCCCCCTGCTCCTGTTTAGTACCATATAGTTCATTGTGAAGCAATAGGACACTAGCCTCAATCATGTTCTCAATAGTAGCCGTATCAAACTTGATACCGCGCTCAGACAGATAATTGACAACATATGCCTTTTTCTCTTGTGCTTGTTCGGTCTTGAATAGTTGCTCCGCAGCTCTAACTGCAATATCTACATATTGCTGCGTCTGGGCAATTTTGGTTTCACCATATTTCTGCTTGAGATATGGTACAAGAACACCAGTGAGAACAGCCACGATAAGGCTGATAACACTAATGATAATCTGAGTATAATCCATTTTATATTCCTCCTATATTCCTATTATTCAGTAATTTCTTTCCATCCAGCAGGATATGCAGATGGACTATATGCATTGGCATCAATCAAGCTTTCATATACCTTGCCTTCAAATTTGACCTTGTCGCCCTTCTTATACGCATCGTGTGCGCCTGTTGGCTGGACAAAATCAGGGATTGTTTCAGCTGGTGGGGTTTCTGGCTCAGTTGTACCGCTGCCACCTGTTTCACCTGAATCGCCACCACCAGTTGATTCTGTATATTCTTCCCATCCGGCAGGATATACGTCTGGTGCCCATACATTGGCGTTGATAATGGATTTATATAGCTTGCCATTATAACTTATAATATCACCAATATTATATGCGTCGGTCGCACCTAGTGGTTGAACCCATAGAGGATAACCGCTTGGGTCAATGCCAACCGCCTTGTATAAGCTAGTAGCTGTATCGGGTGTCCATTCAGCCGCAGATGTATGATCTTGTAGCACCTGATATAACTGTGGGTCGCCTACAGCATTAACGCCATATACTACCCAGTCACCAGTTACATATTTTACATTAACAGCCCATTCATCAAAGATACTAGATACAACTAGTGCCTTTTCTTCTGGTAGAGTTGTAGCGAAATACTGCACTGCTTTTCTAAATTGCTCTGCATATGCAATTCTTTCCATTATTCAGCCACCTCCTCATTTGTAGACAAACCAATCATAGTATTGATAACCTTATTGGCTTCATCCAGTTTTGTTTGTAGCTCATCAATTAGAGCCTGTTGTGCCTGTTGCTCAATCGTCTCTTGGGTTGGCTCATACACATGATTGCCAGTCTCATCTATGATTTCTACATAACCAGCTCTTGCGGGTAATTCTGGTCTTGTTACCAACATAATCTACTGCACCCTCCTTTATGATTTCGCCTTGATATAGGTATATAACCCATTAGATTTAGAAACCGAAGGCAAATGAATCACAGTTTCAGCAGAAGCTCTATACGCATTTGTATTATTACCCACATAGAAATTATTTGTTCCTATTACAACCGGAGTGGATGTTTGGATTGGATTTTTCGCAGCGTGTACAGTTCCTTCTGTGTCGATATAATATTTTCCGCCTATCACCAATATATTATTTATTTTGGTTGCGCTAGAGCACTTCACTGCGATACTATTATATAATAGCTTTTTGTACCCAGTTGTCAATGAATCACTAATATATACATCGTAATCTCCATCCCGAAGCTCCTTGATAAATAAATAATATTTACCACTAAAATATATTGCAAATACGCTATGTGGAGTGCTTGAAATTGATAACTTCGGGAATGTAACTGTATAAGTCATTACACTTCCACTGGAACTCATAACCCTTACCGTTGTTGATGTATTAGAAATATCAGTGTTCATCTGCAACCCAACACCATCTGGCAAATCCCACCATGGTCCTTTTATTGCTTTGTTAATACTACTGCTTTCGTACCATGATGCTAGTTTTACAATATTGGGACTATTTGATAAGTTGCCCCAGATATACATATTACAATATTGTAATGTACTATCAGTCACGTTATGATAAGCAAAATAATGATTATCATGATATGTAATGTCTGCTACTCCACTCGTTAATCCGTTTATATTTTGCATTGTTTCAGAACTAATGCTATTGCTAGTCCAATAAACACAATTATTCTTATAATTTGATGATGTTGCGATAAAATTTCCACCCAATCGTTTTGCCGTATTGATATTATCATTTAATTTTGTCCAACCTCCGTCCAAGGTATTGCTTGCATATAAAGTTGAACCTGTACAAATCAAAAACACATTATCATCCGTAGCAAATTCTGTTGGGGTATGTGGCATAGTTCCTATTGAAACCCAATTGAAATCATAAACGCTTTGTAATAAACTTGCCAATTCTGAATACTCTATATTCGATATAATTTGACCATTACACAATAGCCATTTGTCACCTAAATTAGTTCTAGCAGTTGTTAAAGTATCACCAATTTGAAATGCACCGCCATCTTTAACAACAGATTGTAAAGCGTCATCTAGTGTTGAGCCTGATGCCAAGCCAGTTGTTACCTGTGCATCGCTGTCTAGCAATACCTGCCCACTATTTGTTTCTGGATATAGAGTATCATAATCTGTTCCATTATAATTCTCTATGATAAAATTTTTCTTTTCAGCCAATTATATTCACTCCTTCAGTTTGAAGTATACTTTTCCACTTGTCATACCAGCAGGAGGTTGAGTAGAAACTTTGATGATATCTTGTTTGAACGTAGGATCAGATGTTGACTGTACCTCTACTAGACGATTTGTCACATAATTAAACAAAGCTGCCACTACCGTCTTATCAGTCAACTGGTCGTTTTGTAGAATAGCTAGAGCTGCCTCATATTGACCAGCTAACATGTATTGTTTGAACTGAGTATTCAAGTTAACATCAGACAAATGCATATCTTGATATTTCATTGTTATCATACACTAGCCGCTCCTGTCACATGAAACCAAAAATCTGTGGCTTGCTGGTATGCGGGTTGCGTCTCAGATACAATATAACCTGGGCTATATCTATCACCAAAATATTGTTCTGTTGCTGTCAAACCATCTAATACATCATTCATGAGCCCAGCTGAAATAATCTTCTGTTGCCCATTTGGTATTTGAGCCAATACCTGCTGTGCCACATCGTAGCTACCAGCCTCCATAGCATCTTGATACTGCTTTACCAACTCAGCATCATCAGCTGTAATATCTAGCATAGTTGGAAATGTATCAACTTGACCGGGAAATTTAGTTGCCATTTAATCACCTCGTTTAATACTCTGTATAATATGGATACCAAGATGACGCTGATATAGTCATACTATTTGTATCACCATATTGTGCATTATATGACTGTACCATATATTTCTTTGGGTCGCCCTGTAATTTCATAGCATGGCTCATAATAATATTGACATCAAGCCATGGAATTGGTATAGTAGCTAATGAAATGCTATCGTTAAGTCGACAACTCCAATATAACTCAAGGTCTGCTCTTTGCTTTGCTAAATCGTTAGACATGATGTTGTCATATTCGCCACTGTAACATACATGACGAATGATGCCTACAGAGCTAGAGCCAATAGGATTACCAACATAAAACGGACTGTCAGGGTTATCATCGTATGCTATCCCATATGCTTGGTCATTGCCTAAGTCTAGGAACGTATTGTCAGCTTGGAACTGAGCGACATAATATTTGTCTTTTGTTAGAGCTGTAATAGATGCACCTACTTTATTAACAAGCCTATATGTGCCTAATGTGGTAGACTCTGTTTCACTTGCACCTGCCGTAATTGTAAGCTGGATATCACCTGTTACATCACTAGGCGGTACAAATCCAACTAACGTCCATTCTTGTAGCGGTGAGCCGCCTGTTTCAGTTGGTGTTAATGATGGGATATGTAATGTCACGGTTGAACCCGATACGGTTGTGTTATCACTGAAATGATCAATATCATGACTACGCCCATATACCTCTATATAGTTCTTAACATTCTCAAAATCTGTGCTTACTGATTCTGAAATGAGAATATTCTGCCATACATCGTCATCAATTAAGGTCGGTGCATCTTTACCACTAGGTATCATCTCGTAGTGAAATACGCCATCTATATCAAAAAACATCTGATACTGAGGTAAGATGTCCCTTAGTTCCTTAAGAATCTCATATACTGTACCGCCTTGAGCTATCTCAATGTCATATGGCACTTCCTGAATTGCGCCATCTACATTCTTACATTCACTAACAATGTATTTATTAAACCCGCCTAATTCCAATGCGGCGATTATAGCTCCACGCACATCTGATCCTTGTGGCACTTTAGTAGGTACACCCGGCAGTTCACCATTTCTTAATCCTGTCAATTTGGACATCAAATCAAGCCCTGAGAAAGATAATGTATATGTCGCCGCATCATATTGATAACTAGGTGCGTTGATTAGATATATGCCCTGATTGTACCACTGGATATTGCCAGTACGGATATTCAAATAGCCTATCCATGGACGAATATATTTATCAAGAAAAATCTTACCGCCAGCCTTAATCTCGAATGAGCTATCTGTAACAACTAAGCTACATTCACATGAACGCCGCAAATCAGCATTAGCATCAACTGTAACTGATAATCCAATCAGGTTGCCGCTTAGTTCATCTACGACGTTCATGTTGAAATCTAACAGGTCTAGCTTAATATATTGCTTGATATATGATTGCTTAAGGATGTTATAATCATCCTGTGTGATATTTAATGCCATATATTATGCCTCCGTTGGGATAAGCCCATTCATAAACAGGTCGCTCTTGTTGTCTGCTTTACCCGTTTCTGTCCAGCTTGCACTAATATCGCACATACCCATACCATAGTTGCTATCATAAGATACTGAGGGATTGCCTGTGATGATTAAACACCAAGCCTCACCATTCCAGTCCTTTATTACCTTTGGTTTACCATTGGTTAAGAATTTAAGTAGGGTATTCTTTCTGGCTGTGATTTCCTGTCTATCAATATTACCAGTTTGCTCAAAATCAGCTGGTAGCACCTTGCCTTGAATTGAGCCGGTCTGATAATTCTGTAAACCATTACTAATAACAACAGGGTATTGCCGCCCATATGGTGTAAATACGCCTACTTGTCGCATTTGGTCATTATTGCCATATGCAACACCACAATAGAGCTTATATACTGTATCTAGGTCGCAAATAAATACTCCCTTGAAATTGGTAGCAATCTGCTCTACAATATAATCGCCCTCAACGCCGCCCATCATAGGCACATAGGCATATTGATATTCGGTAAAATTAAGCGCCAAATTATCAGTGAATGTAAACGCCAATTCCGATAGGTTGTTAATTTCAGCCTCTTTAATTATAGTCCATTCAAACTCGCCTACTTTGCGCCGTTTGAGCCTATATCCCGTAATATCCTTTGCTATCTGGTCAACATTGCCAGCAGAGATATTGTTCTCAAAGTTACAATCCATAACCGTCTCCCAATCCCAATCAGTAGGGATGGTTGGATTATATGGTTTAGTGACATTATTGCTCACATTAAAATGGTTATATATACCATTTTCAATGCGCGTCTTAGTGATATGTGAGACGTTGGTTGGCATAGGGTCAATAGCGTTTCTATCAGAACAAAAATTATAGCCTAATACAGCAATCATATCGTCTCACCTCTATTCTCAATTTTTAGTTCGTATACATTGTTGATGCGCCGATTCCATATGAATAGATACTCTGTATCAGCTGGCTTTGCTATCTTATTAGAGAAGATGCCATAATAATGCGTCCATTTCTTATGTTGAGCTACAAGCTCTACCCATACATATTCTCCTTCTTCACGATATGTCAATGTGACGGTTGCGCCATCATCATTAGTGAATGTGAGAATGGTTGAATTAGGGTTAAAATCGCGTCCCCATATACCCATAGTATAATCGCCAGCTATCTCATAATTATCTTTCCATTCAACCCATGAGTCATCTGCTCTAAGATCGACCTCTTTATCATCAATATATGTAGGTGGATATGGGTTAGAATCACCCGGAATGCCAACCATATTATTCTCAATCGTCACATATCCTTCATGACAGTTATTGGTTAGATACATGGTTGTGTAGACACGCGGCACATAGTAAACAATGTATATATTAACCTTGCCTGATTCTACAACCGTTCCTTCTACAGTCTGTCCAACTACCTCAATCTGATATGTCAACTTATCCTCAAAACCTGAGAACATATGAGATACAGTTGTTGGCACAGCTTGATTCTGTAGATATTTAACCCCGCTAGTTGCTACTAAATCTCCCTGAGTATCATATAAATTGAATTGGTATTGTGCCAACTGCTCAGCTTCAGCTTGATTATATTGTACTTCAAATTCAAATGATGCGTTGGGAATATTATTGCTAGGCGGCATATTGCTAAAAGTTAAAGTAGGTTGAGTATAGCAATAGAATAGAATTGGGTCTGATTCGACTGATATATTACCCTGTGCATCAATAGTCTGAATCGTTGCTTGATATTTTGTACCATTGACTAATGTATTGGCTGGTAATGTATGAATATAAGCAAATGTTGTAACCGTCTGTTTATATACCTGAGCCAATGTCGCATTATTTTTTATTGTTAATATATTGCCTGTAACCTGAGAGCCACCTTGTGAGTAGAACTTAAACTGTTGCTCTTTGCTTGCATCAAATGCGGCTACTGGATATAAACTAGGTTTTGTTAAAGCCATATCTCATCCTCCTTTCTATATATTTGTTGTTCCTGTGACATGATATCAATAATCACATCCTAGTTAAATTAAATTTTATCCCCTATGATTCAATATGAGCTATAGAGGATATTGTTCTATTTACGCTTGTTCCTGCCAACCAGCCGGATATGCCGCTGGTGAATATACGTTCGCGTCAATCAAACTGATATAATGCTTACCATTGAACGTCACCTTGTCACCCTTATTGTAAGCATCATGCGCACCAGTCGGTTGCACGAATTCCGGCCATTCATCTAGCGAAACGACTACAAATAGCGCCGGTGTAATATCAGGCGTCCAATCCGCTTGTGAGGTATGCGCTTGAACAACGCGATATAGCACATTCTTATATTGTAGCCGCTCATCTATTACATAAGCACGTCCTACTACCCACTGTGGGAATAGCTCTACTGCTTGTAGTGCGTCCTCGTCAGTTAGACTGATAGCTGCTTTTTCGATATATGGACGCAATGCTCTAGCTCTTTCTGTATATGTCATATTTCTTCTCCCAATAGAATCTTAGCGGCGGTTTCCGCATCTGTGAGTGGTAATGCCGCACCCATTTCCTCGTAGCTACCTTCTGGTTCAGTGCCTTTCAATATATGGTCTGCGAGATGAAACACCATATCAAAAAGTGCTTGATATTCCTTCCCGTCCTCGTCGGTTAGCGTTACAGCCATTTTCGCACAAAATCCTTCTGCCTGGTTTTCTTCGCACGGCACATAACAGCCATTGCCGTGCAGCCGGATAAGCACAATGTTATCGGCATACCCGGCAAATGCGCCATCCTTTTTTATTGCATACATGGTGCTCCTCCAAATTTCTCTTGATAGATTTTCTCCAATCGCTCTGTGCTTGCGGTACGCAGCCGGTTTTTCCAGTAGCCATTTTCCTGCCCCAACCATTTTTCATCTGTAAAATCTTCACCGCATCCGTTTTTTGTGTACCATCGGTACAGATCGTTCAACATTTTCTGCCGCTCTGCTCCTTCTGGTGTATTCTGCCTGAAATGCTCCCATCTATTTTCACTCGTCACGCAACAGATTGGCTTACCATTGAGATAGAGGAAATTTTCATGCTCCTGCAAAATCGTGCCATATGGAATATTGACCTCCCCAGAGATGGATTTTCCCTTGAATCGCTTATATGTGATATAGTCCATATTCGTACCTCATATACAAAAACCGGGAGCAAAGCCAAGCGAATAGTTTGCGTTGTTGCCGGACACTCCGCCGCCAGTAGCCACACTCACGAAACTTGTGGAATTGTTAGCACGCGGGGAACGGAGACACCAAAAAACGATTGTGCTTGTCGAGCTGTGCTTGTATTTGACCTTGCTGTTTCCGGCACGGTAATACGAATACTGTGCCTGCTTGCTCTTTTCGTTCGTATTTCCGTATGTAATTTTTCCGAATACTTCGTATTCAGACAACAAAAAGAAATAGTCCGTTGTCGCCGTCACCGCGCTTGCGGCGCTGCTGTTACCTGTGTTGTTCGTGTACTTCGTCACAGATTTCAGCACCGCGCGGAGCGCTGTCGGAATGACCGCAATGATCGTACCGGAATAGTATGACAAGTTTGTACCGCAAATTTCTGTGCGCATCTGCGACGACTTCCATCCGCCAGAATTGGAGTTGCCCCTGTTCATAGAGAAATAGCCAGTTGTCGAAACGTCCGAGTTATAGGAGCTGTCGCATAGCGCAACATCCGTACCACCGGAGAGCGCGGTCTTTGCAAACTGAAAATGGATGCGGTTTGCGCCCTCAACTCTTGCGTTATGGTTAAAGTCGATGATAAATGCGTATGTTGTGTAATTCGATAGTGTAAGATGCCCAACTGTTCCATTAAGCATGACTTCCTTGCGGTCGCCAATGCTCCAATAGTTCGCGCCCTGTCCAGTATCGGACATACTACGAATTTTCTCCCATGAATTATCATTCAATGTTGTAGATACAAATGCCAAAAATGTATCATACGAAGATACAACGTTCACAATATTACTATTGCTAGTTTCCCCACCTAATGTTGCATTAACCGTCCATTCTCCTTCTTCAGGAACGGTCAGCGTGCAAGTTCCATTTACCGATGTACCGCTCACAGACAGGCTACCTTTTGTCGCGGTAACAGTTGCTCCAGATTCCACAGTCACAATGATTTGCAATTCTGTACCGGTCTGGATAGTCTGAATGGCTGTCACAAATCCATCCGGGTAGACCAGTGAATCCGATGTACCACCCTTCTCCCGGATAGCTGATGCAACCTTTGTCAGGTCAGTTGTGTTTGTCAAATATTCAGCCATCAGAAACTACCTCCATTCGCATTTGCAATCTCTACAGCCGCCCATACTCCATTTACTACTCGCAGGAATTTTCCATTATCAGAGACAGTGACAGCTGGCACTTCGCGAACCGTAACATCACCTGTCTGTCCGTTTACGCTAGTTACAGGATAAGGTGGCGTATTGTTTGTACCATATAACCCCAATTGACTGGACGTTTGGTTGCCTGATAAGGTCGTGCCGTTGATAGATGGTCTATTTGTCAACTGGTTATAATCTGTAGTACCCGTTCCGCCTCCACCACCAGATGAACCGCCACCCGTTATAATAAACGCCTGATTCATTGAGCCATTTGGACAAAACACCCTATAACTCTTATTCACAGTTGGTGTATCGCCATAATACGCTATATTACTATGTGTCTTGCCATTAGCTCTAACTGAACATGTGTTATTACTACCTACGGCGGTTACTATAGCTGTATATATCTTAACTGAATTCTTGACTGCATTTTGAGCCAAGATGTCTATTGATTGTAATAATTCTTCACTAGGTAACACTAAATCACCTCTTTTATATAATCCTAGCAGGTATATTTCAACCTACTAGGATATTATATTAACTACGTCTTGTCACATATTGTTGCGCCAATTCTCTAAGCCCACTTACGAACGATTGAGCATCGCGCACATTTGGCAATGTAACATTGCTAATATTGAGCGTTTGCGCCCAATTTTGCACCTTTTGAGCCAAAGATGACAACATATCCCTAGGTGTCATAGAACCCCATCTCCATAAATTGTCTGTGATGCTGTTAGGTAATATACCATCGCCCTGGTTCAGCACTCTTAGTTCTGGGCCGTTTTCACCAACCACTGATAAGCCGCTATTAGCACTTCTTGTTCCTCTAGCATAACCTTGATAGCCAGCTTTATGCATCTCAGATGCTAGATTGAGAAGATAACCCTTAGATATGTCGGATTTTGATTTATTATATAGGTCTTGAATCTCATCCTTAGTGATAGCACCACTAAAGATTCTGTTATATAGACGCTGATTGCCAAAACCCTCCATATCAACAGCAGTGCTAGCATTATATTGAGCCTGTGTTAACTCTGGGTTTTTCTCAGTCCATTCATCCTCTGGATTTACATAATTTTGTCTATGGAGTACCTCTTTATCAAACCACCATGCTTTGCTGCCAGACTCATATGCCTCTTTATATAAGTCACGGTTGCTAGACCATGTGTTTTGTTTACTAACATCTGTTCCGAAATATTTTGAGGCGGCTTCATCACCATATGCCTCTCTATATTCCTTAATCATCTGTTGCTTGGTATCTCTGAGTTTAGTCCAATATGCAACTTCTGCCTGAGATTGTGCGTTTTTTATCTTTTCGCCAAAGTCTGTATCAACGCCATAATATTTTACATTTTCTTCACGGATTTGCTTCTTTAGCTCTTCTTTTCTAGCACGGGCTTCTTCAAGACGCGCCTCTTTAGCCTTCTCAGCCGCTACAAGTTGATTATATGCCTCGCCCGGCTTCATAGCCTCTCCAAAGATACTGTACAATTGATCATCCGATATTCCTTCGAGAACACTACCGCCAAGTTGCTCTCTGGCATACTCCATCAGGTGAGATTGAAGAACGTCTTTATATCCGCGTACATTTCCGCCTTCTTCAAAATATTCCTTAAAAAACTTAGATGACTCATCGCCAATCATGCCCATGAGTTCTTTAATTTGGCGTTGTTCTACATCTCGATATGTTTCTTGATATTCGGTCTGAGCGCTAGATATAGCATCAGCATCTTGCATATATTGGAAACGACCTTCGCTATATACAAGCATACGCCGCTGTTTGGCTTTTTCTAGGGCTTCTAGCTTTTCTTCAAGAGCTATCTTATCCTCAAGAAGCTGATTCTGACGGTCATATTCGTCTGCGACTTCTTGAGCTACTTTGCCCTCAGCACTTGCATTACTAATAGCGGCTTCTCGTGCTGCATCGTATTGTTCGTTAATAGAATCGCCCATTGCGCTGATCATATCGCGAGTGTGCTCTATTGCGCCAATGATACTGTTTGCGTCGCCACTTGCAAATGCTTGGTTAAGAGAGCCGCTAATCACTGATACAGCAGATGAAACATTATCCTTGACAGTATCTAACATTCCGCTAATCATATCGGACAAGTTACCACAGTTCTTTTCTACATAGTCCATTATTTCATCAATGCTATATTTGCCATCTGATAATAATGACATCAGTAGATTTTTTATGGTCTCGACGAATTGAGCAAATTCAGCCTCAGCCTCTTTATACTGTTCGCTGGTTTCATCAAATCCCTGTTGCTTAAGCTGAGATAGATAATCCTGATATGATTGATATATAGTGGCTACTTCCGATAGAGTTGACTGTAAATCAGATTTACTAATATCTGGGTCAATTAGTTTGAGACGGGTTGATTCATCCGTTAGATATTCACGCAGTTCTTCAATGGTGTTGATGGTTTGAGTTTTGACCTCTTCTTGGTCTTTTTTGGTTGAAGATGAGCCACCACCTCCACCGCCAGATGGGACATATGATTTGATGGATTCGAGTTGCTTCTTATACTCTTCCATCTTCTTTTGGTAATTACTTTGCCCAGCCGATTGTATTTGAGATGTAACCCATTTATTAAATCCCGCTGTATCGGCATCAGCACTTTTACCAAAAGTACGGAAATAAGCTTGTCGCAAGCCTTCCATATCGCTAGTTGTACCAGCGGCTCTACCACCAACAAGATCAGACGCAGTACCAACTCCAGCCATAGCCATCATGGACGCTAATTGGCTAGTGGTAATCATTGCGGCATTGCCAACCTCTTGAATAGCTAGTATCAATGCGCTAAAATCAGCTTGTGCTTGTGCCTGTTGTGCCTGAATAAATGACTGAGCCATGCTAGCCATAGAGCCAGATGTAGATAAAGCCTGTTTAGCCGCTTCTGTTAATTGCCCATTAGCGTCAAATAAAGAATTGACTAACACGCCACTAGCATCAGCAGCATTTTCATTTGCACCACGATATTGGTCAAGCGCGGCTATGTAGGTATCTAGCTTGGATGCTGATTCTTCTGCGGCTGTTCCTAGCTCTTGGATATTCTGAGTTTGAGTTCCACTAATGCCAGCAATCGCTTCATATCCATCTACAAATTTCTGTTGTGCCTCATTTAGTGTCTCTAGTCCACTAAGATATAGATACTCGGCCTCGTTTGCCTCCATATAGGCATCTCTCTGTTGTAGAACCGCATCGGATACCTCATCGGATTTACTTGCTGTCTCAGCCAAATCAAGCATAAGTTGTCCCTGAGTAGACTGATACTCAGAAGCTGATACCTTGGTAGAATCAAATGTATAATGTAGCACCTCTAAGTTCTGCTTGAGATAATCAATCGCCTTAGCGGCGCGTTCGCCCTCATCGGTGATTTCCGACAATGCATCAATCTGCTCACTTGTCAGGGTTACGCCTTTTTCTTCAGCAAGTGATGTTACTGCTTCTGTGGTTGTCGCATATCTGCCAACCTCTCTTGATTCCGCGCCATATTTACCTTGATAATATTGACCAACAGTAACGCCAGATTCTCTATCAGCACCGTATGCTGCCGCACCAGCCTCATCAGCTTGCGCTTTTCTAGCACGCTCTAGCTGATTATAATATTCAATGAGCGTCTTAACTTCGGCTTGCTCATCACGCCATTGCTGGTCGCGCTCATCAGCTGGTACAGCATTGAGTTCTTCTAGCTTTTGTTTGAGTTCTTCTAGCTTATCAGATGCACCTTCAGCCTCATCTTTTAAGTTTTCATAATTTTTAACTAGATTTTCAAATTTTTTAGCTTCTTGTGCCGCCTCAAATGCTTTATTAGCTTCTACGCAAGCAACAATTGCAGCAGATACGGCTAAAATAATTGGCAATGCTACAGAAGCAGCTCCACCAACCGCCACTATAGCCTCAACAAACGTTCCAGCCCCACTAGCTGCCAACTTAATAGCTGTACCAAGATTAGTAAACTGCTTGCCCATTGTTGGCAATATTTTGCTTACATGAAGCAAGCTTTCAATACCCCAACTCGTACCAGCCAATAATCCAACTTTAGTCATAAATTGACCAATATCAGTATTGCCAACTTTTAGCAGCGTTTCACCAAAATTTAAGAATCCACTAATTAGTTGCTTATCAATAACATTATTAGCTAAATCTTGAAACTCAGCTTTGAGCTCTTGAGTCTGATATTCGAGGCTCTGTTGATATGCTTCATTCTCGCGCATTGCTGAACCAGCCGAATTAAGCGATGTTTTAGTCGCCTCTGTTGCATGGTCGAAATTATTCATTAGCGCAAGGAAGTTGTTCAGCTGGTTGGTTCCGCTGCTGGTTAAAGCAATATATTTCTGTGTATCAGTATCAAGCGTTCCCCACACATCATGTAGGTCACTTAAAATATCATAGGTACTACGCATCTGGCCAGAGCTATCATATAATGATATACCCAAATCATCATAAATAGCAACTAGCTTTTTGCCAGTATCGGACGTGTCATCTAATACCTGTGATAAACGGCTTGAAATCGTATTAAGTCCACGAGCCGACTTGCTTGCAGACCTTGTTTGCTCGGTCATAGCAACAACCATGCCAAGGGTCTCATCTAGAGAGTTGCCCATAGCAGACGATGTTGATGCTACGATACCAAGAGCTTTAGCTAAATCGCCAGAACTTACAGAAAACTCATTTGAAGTCTGGTTTACTTTATCTATGATTGATTGTGCGTCTTTGGCTTCAATGCCAAATGCAATCATTTGAGAAATTATAAACGACGCTGAATCGCCAGCGGAAATAGCCTCATCCGAGACATTCTGGAATACTGTCGCCGTTTTTGCTAATGTTGCCGCATCAGAATCATTGAATCCATTCTTCCTAAATTCCGTTGCAGCTTCAACCATCTCTGACGGTTATAAATTATCTAATATATCCCCAATCATTGTCATATTTTTCTTGGACTTTTACTTGTGCTATATCTTTTTCACGTTGCTTTCTATTGATTTCCATATAATCATCTGGATTCTTTTTCTTAGTTGTATAACCACTCATACAACATTTATATGTGAACCAACACATGAAAATAATCCAAATGACAATAGCAGATTCATATACGCCTTCCATTATAATCTCCCCCAACGCCAATCATCATCTAATCCCCATTCATTGATTCGCCGCTCTTCCTCTTTGGCTCGACTGTCAATATGATAAGATGGTTGATTATTTTTTTGATTATCATGCTTTCCAAATAGCCCAACTACCACACAATATAATGTCCATATACCAATAGCTGGGAAAATCAACATAATGAGCATTAAAGCAAACATGATAGATACCTCCTTTATTAAGTATCTATAACATAGCACATATTAGATAATTTGTCAAGGGGTTTTCAATCCCTTCCTGAATAATTCTTCGCCCTATATATTTGGAGGGTCGCCCTGTATATTCGATTGACACATCCCTCATCAGGACTTCGCGCCCAATCTGCCCTTTTATGATACATTATTTATCATTGATTCTTTAGGTTTTTCAACCATGGAATCATCCTTATCGTCTTTCTGCTTTCGCACTGATTCATTGTTAATAATGAATAATTCACACTCAGGCATATCTCATCCTCATGTTGTAGTGATAAGGCTCTTAAGGCTTTCAAGGGTTTAGGGGCTGTTCTCTATGCTGCTTTACCATCGCAACATACCGGCTCAGACCGATTTGGTTTACCGGTTCGTCCAACTGTTTGTCCGATTTTTGATAGTTTATCTACATAGTTATCAAGTTCAGAGCCAGCCAATGAAGATACCTTCTTAAACTCAGTTAATGCGTCATCAAGCTCATATACTTGACCAACCATGCTTCTAATGACATCTGAGAATTTGTTAAATACCTCATTTGCCACATTAAATGTTAATTCAAGGTCTTCGCCAGAATCGTTGAGCTTCTTAGTAGCATCAGCTGCTTCATTAGCATGTTTTGCTACTTTATCAAGCCCTTCTGCTCCAACCTTAAATTTAATTTCCGTATCCTTACTATTTTGGATTTGCTTTAATTGTTTCTTTATACTCTCTTCTTGTAGCTGAACATCAACCAGAATCGAGTAGTTAGAGTTACTTCCAGCCATTCATCACACTCCCTTTTTTATTTGTGAGTAGGCTATAAGGATTCCTTCAGCACAGTCATCCTCATTCTTTTTGCTACTTGGGGCAACCCATGCCAAATCGAGGCTAAATTCTTCATTCGCCATCTCTATGGCTTTTTTCTTCAGAACATCTCTTTGCAATCCAGCTCTAGTGCCATCAAAGAGATTAAGGTCACCACGCCATTTACTTGGCATCAAGAAGCATGGCTTTATCTTGAAGCCAGCACATAATGCTAATATCACGCCTTGTACTGCACCCAATTTCTCTATAGTAGACGCGCCTTTTTTTAATGGTACTTCCTCAGCATAGAGAATTGTCGGATTATATTGTCTGAATATACTTGATAATTCCATAGTAAGACCCATGACTCTATCATGCCAATCATCGCCCTTTGGCTTAATTGTACCATATGCAATGAGCCGCTCATCATCAAATATAGACCATCCAGTAGATGACGTGCTAGCATCTAATCCTGCTATAATCATATCTAGTCCACCTTAGTTGTCGTGACCTCTATGGCTTTATTGTGCATTTGCACTTTAAGCCCAGCCGCCTCCAACCCCTCTTTCATCCATTGTTTCATCTTGCGTCTGCCTATGCGCTTGTTTAGTTCTTCCCAAGCGTCACGCTTTTTTCTGAATGCGCCATCGCCAAATAGTGAGCCAGTTGCGCCGTTGTATATCAATTCGGCTAAGTATGGTCGCGCATCTTGTCCATAAAAATCACCAGCCAAACCAATATGTTGCCCATAGCTAGAGCTATTTGGGTCAGTGCTGCCAATACTCATCTTATCAGGTTTGTATTTAAACTCACCCTCAACCGTTCTTTCATTTACTACTTTTGTAGTACCAGCACCCCATGCTCTATAAAAATCACCGGTTCGCTCATATTCTTCTGGGCTATACGCCATATATACTATATCATGTATCGCGCCGATATTCTCATCATATATCTTGTCTATGACATAATTTATAGCTTTAGCTATAGGACTATGCAACATGGCTAGGACTTCTTTATCATTTCTTGCTTGTGTTAGAGGCATTCTTCATCACCTCATCTACCTTATTGCTGAATCTAGGTAATTCTCTTGCAATCTGAACAATGGACTTCTGTAGAGATTCCTCATACTTGATAGCATCATATAGCTGGAAAATATTCTCAATTCTATCATGCACTTCTTCAATGATGCCCGTCTTGAGCCAATAATCATGGTCATGTTCCTCAATCTCTTCCTTCTTGAGGTCAGTTGCAAAATAAAGGATGCACATATCAATACTCTGTTGCCGCTCTGCCCATGAATCTAGTTTCTTTAGTCCATCAACAATAGACTGAATCTGACTATATGTTAGATACTGATTAACCTTGATACCATATTCTTCAATCATTACTGACTCTTTGCTCATAATATTTTCCTTCATTATTCCTTATTTCTCCTTTACTACTACCTTATATTTTCCTTTATATTTCCTTAATTCTACATTATCTGGGATATAGTCATATGGGTTTTCTACCTTGATGACTTGATCGTCTACTTGTACATATAAATAGCCATGCCGCTCAAACTGCACATTACCGGTTGGTGCGGATTTGATTGGGCAATTAGCCATATATGCTAGGGGTTTCCAGATGTGATGCTCAATACAACGCCGCACATGAGGACAGATGGGATGCCCTTCTTGCTTGTTACAAGTTGGGATGGTATCATAATTTACTACATTACAATATGGGCAATCCATTATTTTTCACCTACTTTATTTGAATGTAATAAAATGGGGAAAGATACGAATATCTCTCCCCATTAAAATTAAACGAATTAACCAGTTACAGTGACCTCAAAATAGCCAACAACTGCTGGACCATTACCGGGGTCAGCACCCTTTAGAGTTGCAGAAATATGAGCCTTACCCGCCGCCTTGGCAGTCACAACGCCTTTGTTGTCAACAGACGCATAATCGCCGCCGTCTTCAACAGCAAACGTAAAGTTGGCGTTATCAACAATCTTAGGCGCTTTATTACCGTTAAACAGGACATAGCAAACAGCGGTCTGTGTTGCATTAGCGGCTAGAGACATATCAGCATCCTCAAATGCAATAGCTCTAACCTCGTTCTGCCACTTTGCCCCAAAGATTTCCTGAGTCATATAACCAAAGATGTAATCGCCCTCACAGCTAGAATCATCCTCAACAGTTAGAACAGTACCACTTAGAGACGTGCCAACAGTAGAACCAGCCGCAAAGTTAAGGTCGATGTTACCATTTAGCTTATATCTTGGGCAAATAGTAATTGCCTGACCAGCCTTTGCGCCGGGAGTAGTAACGCCCTTCTGAACACTGACAGAATATAGGTCTTGAATAAGAACGAGCTGAAGTTCAGCAGGTTCACTATTTGCATTGAGCGTCATAGACTCTGCATTAGGATTGTCCCAGAAATACTTAATGCAGTATACCTCACCAACGGTCGCATTAGGAATAGTCACACCATTGGAATAAGTAACATTCTTCCAATCTTCCTCTGCTGGCTTCTTGTACCAAACAAGAATCTTACCTTCCATGCCGACAGGAGCAACAGGAGTCTGAGTTGGGGTCACAACACCACCAGCCGCCGCAACAACCTGCTCTTCCTTAAAGGATAGACCTCCCTGTTCAATGGTATTACCAGTAACTAGACCAATCTCATTGAAGTTGAAGAAAACATTCTCAAGATCAATGGTCATATTTGGGTCATGGAAATACTGTGCAATTAGGAAATTTTTCTTACCACCGCGTAGATCTTCCGCGCTAATGGTATAATGAATAGCATTGTTATTTAGCGTATTACCAACAGAATAAAGCTGCTCACCAAGGAATAGCAACGCTCTGCCAGCACCGCCAGCTACATAGTTCATATATTTTCCTCCTTAATTTTTTCTAAATGAATTGAATTGTTGGTCAAAACTAGCACCAACAGAATTTTCAGGAGACACGTTGGATATTTTTACGCCAGCTTCTCCACCAAATTTATTTTGATAAGAGCTTACACTGGTAAAATAATCGTCAAACTTATCCTTCTTTTTCTTGTATATCCAATGCTCAAGCTCTTTGGCTTTTCCAGCATATAGCATAATAGGACGCAAGGTTGTAAACTCAACCTCACCTGCGCATTCTTCAAATAATAGCTGTAATGACCGCATTGTATATTGCATCAATGTTTGTTTGTCAATGCCGCAATGAGCCGTAATGATAGCCATGCGACGCTCTAGTGTCGGCATATTGATATTAGCGCTTTTTAATCTATCCAATTCCTGCATTGCCGCCTTTGCCTCTGGGTCAATGTAAGTGTCATCATAATGCGGAATATTCTGATACAATATAATGCGCTTAATATCATCAAATTGCTTACCTGTGATTTCAAATGAATCATCAGGAGCAACCACGCTGATTTTCTTCTTTTCATTCAGCTTGATTTTCCAATCTGGCATACCAAGACACAATTTCAGAATATTGCAGAATTTATCCAACATCAATCCTGATTGGTCTGTAGGTAACATGACTTTAAGTAAAAAATCAAGATAGCTCATCTGTATTATTTCAACAGAATTCAGCGCATTTTTATCTATTTGAAGAATATCACAACTTGACAAAAAGACTTCACTGTCATATACTGATATAGGCGTTATATCAATATGGGTCGTATCTGATAATTTATATGGTACTGGCTTATCGAAATAAAAATACCCTTTTTCAAGGAGGGCAATATCAATCGCCACAATCTACCACCTTACCAGAATCACCAACATTAACCGCCATATATAATTGAACGCCTGTGAATGTCTTATTATTGCCAATGGTTGATTTAGCTGCGCTGTATCGGCTCATATCATCTAAGAACATGAGCTTGCCTACGCCGCCTACTTCTGCGCCATTAAGCAAATATAGTATACAATGAATGAATAAATCACCGCGATTAACAGGAATGCCGTTATATTCAACTAGGCTCATTTGACCGCCATATAGGCAATCAAACGCATAGACTACTGTGCTAGTATATAGCTCAGAAGCATGGATATAATATTGGTATATCTTAACAATCTGCTTAGATTCAGCCATAGCGTCCTCAATTAGATTGGTTAAGAATACACTATATGTATCCTGTTTACCTTGCGCCCATATTAGCTTCATCTTCTGTTGAAATGTAAGCGATTCATGGCTCAACGCTTTATAGTCCTTATATGCCAGCATCTTCCAAAAGACCTCAGCAATAGGATCGGTCGATTTTGCTAGATATACCATAATGTTATATGGTATTGTCGGTAAACGACTTAATGAATTATACATCTAACCGCCCTCCTTTAGCCCATTGGAAATGGCGCGTTTTCATCCATTGGATAATCAATAGAGCTATTATCCGCAAGTTGATTAACGATATCATCACCGGCATGAGCCTCATCAAGATATAGCTCAAGAGTAAGCAATGTCGGCTTGTTATCGCCATATGCGTTGATTGCATTCTGATATGATAACAGCTTGAATGGTCTGCCACCTAATATATAACGCGTGTTATATTTGAATAGCCTATATACATCTTCATTACCCTGAACCATAACAACAGCATGGTTATTCGGCGTAATGATTGGTGTGCTAACCTGTGCTGATGGTGATTGCATATCATAATCAACCACACATGGTGCGCTAAAGATTACATCGTTGACCTCATCTTTAATGCGCATGACATTGTTGCAACGGCGCACACCAACGCCACGGGGCAAACCATCAAATTTGCCTGAATCATGGACAATCCACACGTTGCTATCGAACTTATAATATAGTCCGCGCACAACAAAATGGTCAATATCCTTAAATATTAGCTGTAAAAAATCAATAGTATCTTTTTGTCCGGTCGATGTAGTTGCCACAGTAGGCGCAACCCATGCTTCTACAGTATTATATTCATTAGACCCTATTCCATTTTGCTCTAGTAATTCGCCGCCATTCTCAGGTGTTTTAGCAGACGTGTTGTCCCATTGCGCGCAAATATATTCTTGCGTCAAATCGCGGTAATAGTCATTGGGGTTTGGTTGATATTGAAACATCTCATATGCCATATCAATCACCCATCCTTTCAATCCTGTTCGTCATACGTAATACACATGAACGAATAATAGGATGAGTAAGCTCAAGCCCCATTTTGCTTAATCCTGCTAATGTATCAGCGATTTCACCATCAACCGCCCGAAATCGCACAGATAGCCGCTCACAATATGCTGTATAGTCGACTTCTTCGATTGTCGGATCAAGACCGGTTAAATCTTCAAACAATAATAGGACTTTATATAAAGCATGAATTTTATCTTGCTTGTCTGTTCTACTCATATATCCACCCCTCTTTAATAATTATAGGAGGATAGATATAAGAGCTGGTATTTGTCGTGAATTAGCCTATCTACATCTTCTTCTAGCTTATCAATGACGTTCTGTTTTTCTTTGAAATTCTGTGAGGATACGCCATCCATCTGGAAAGATGATGGAACTTTAAGTTTTTGTGCAATCTGTGTTGCTACGTCCGTCTCGCCGCGCCACCAGTAAATTACCCAATATTCGGCAAGAATCTGAATCTCTAAATCTGTTAAATCTGCGTCAAATTGTCTAAGCTCTGAATCGTATGTTAGGGGTTGCTCACATTCTATAAACTTTGCAGCTGAACTAATAACCCAACCATCAATCTTGTCATGAAATAGCTCAATGTTTGCGTCATATAGTTTGCGCAGTTTATAGTCATCAATTACACTTAATGCTCTTTGTCCAATAACATCGAATGATGTTGCCATAATTTATCACTCCTTGTCGTCAAGGGGTTCAATATCAATTAGATTTTTACCACTAAGTTCACCAATCTTAACAAGCACATTTGCGTCAACTGGCTGTCCGTCAAGTACCATATTAGAAATAGTATCTACAATAATTTGCTTCTGCTGGTCAGTTGCGCTCTTATATACCTCGCAAATATCAACCACATTCTGCTTTAGTAGCTCCTTGAGCTTTGTCGCACTAAGGATGTGACGATAAATTTCATCTAGGTCACACTTATGAACAAATTCTGGGTCATCAATATATACCATGCCGCTAGATACGGTTTCAGGCATATTGTTTACCACAGAAAACGCCTCTGACTCTGGAATCATCTTGTACTTATACTGGCCTTCAATTCGGTGCATACGAGTACCGCGCAGATTGATATTGCCCGGACACATGTTAATAAACTTAATATTTCTAAGCGCCTTAGATTTATCCTCAACAGATGCCACATCTGTCTTGACTTGAGACTGTGCTTGCATAAGTACCTGCATCTGCGCCATCATTTCTTCCATGTGCTTCTGCTGTTCTGCAAGCTGTGCCTTTAACGCTTCTTTTTCGGCATCAACAACAGGTGCTTCGGGTTGCTTAATTGTCTTGGTAGTCGTAGTGGATTTAGTATTTGCCATTCCTTTTATTTTCCTTTCTTATTTCCGTTATAAATAGAGAGGGGCTATTAGCCCCTCTCAAATAAATATTACTCAGTGATGGTGTATAGACCAGCGAAGGATGCACCGACGAACTCGAAACCGTAGTTCTTGCGCATAGTAAAATTCTGAGTAAGATCTGCATTCTCATAGAACTGGTTACTGTTGGTTAGAGTGGTGGACATAGCACCAACAACTAGCTTGGAACCAACAGGAGAAACAACATATAGCTTGTTGTCATCAAGAGCTAGACCGTAGTTAGAGCCAGTAGGCATCTGTGGTAGCTCATAGAGAGCAAAGCCATAGAAATCACGGAGAACATGGACAGAGCCGCCATTAGCGTCATAATTGCCACGATAACCCATAGTACTATCGGGTAGAACATTAGCTAGAGCAGAAGCAGTACCCATGATAATTGGCTTAATGCCATTGTTGTAAGCCTGAACGCGCTGTGCTAGAGCAATTAGCTTCTTAGCATCAAATGCTGCATTCTCAAGGAACTGAGAAGGATAGGAAGCGCCAGCTAGACCAGCATTAAGAGCGGCAACAGCCATCTTCTGCATATCAATCTCAATGGAAAGAACGATAGCGCGGACGAAATCAGCAATATCTTCCTTGCCAGCCATCACACGATACATATCAACGTAAGTGGTGATAATGCGCTCCTGCATGGAAATGACAACATCGCCAGCATACTTCTTCTGACGGAAAGTAGTGCGCTCACCAGTACCGCCAGCAGAAACAGTGTAAAGGGTGCGAGGCATAACCTTGACCTTAACAATATCACCAATACCAGCCATACGGAAATCAACGAATGGAGCAAGAGACTCAGTAACATATGCAGGAAGAACTGCATTGACTAGGGCGTTAATAACAGCGAAGTTAGCCCAGCGAACCATAGGATTAGCTGCCCACGCATCAGCATTCTCAGCATTACGAGTGCAGTTGGAAAGACGCTCAACCTCTGCGAAATATGCGGCGTTGACAACATCGTGCTTTTCAGCAAGAGGCTTAGTTGCATCATAAGCGCCTAACTTACGACCCTGTTCAGCCTCGGACTTGTGGAAATGATAGTCCATGAACTGCTCATAGAACTTAGTGTTGCCATTGGAGAAAGCAACAATTTCTTTGCTTAGATTCATAATATATATCTCCTTTGCTTATTTATTAAATTTAATTAGTTACGGGCGCACTTGAGAATCCAAGTAGGAACAGCTTCAATACCAATATCAACGGTATGCTCGGCTTCGATGGTAAAATAAGTACCAGAAGCAGGAGCGCTAGCAGCTGCAACTAGACGGCCATCAGTACCAACGGAAGCGACAGTAGCACTGGCAACAGTCTTGGGGTCTTTAGAAGCTTGGAATGCAGAAGCAGGAACTTCAAGGAAAGTACGACCAGCAGTTAGACCCTTAATGGAGAATGCGGTGCCCTTTGGGTTATAGAAATAACGAGGATCGCTCATTTCCTGCTGTTCAACAGTAGTACCAACAGCGGGCTTTTCAACTAGCCATAGATCAGTAGCGTTGGCAGCAGGTAGTGCGCAAGCAAATTCATAACCGCCATCGGTCTTTAGACCAAGAGCGCCACGGGTAACAAACTGACCATTATCTAGGTCAGCAGCGGTGCAAATACCAGCACAGTTGATGGCGTCATTCTGCCAATCGTCAAGAGTGCGGATAACAAAAGAGTGATTATTCATAATATATTTGTCTCCTTTTTAATCAATTTTAGTTTTAGTCCCATAGACCTTTATGCTCCTTCTTTTCAACAGGAGCAGCGAAAGTAAATACGTCGGTTTTTTCTTTCTTTGGGGTTTTCTTTACAGCAGAGAAACAATATGCCTTAACCTTGTTTGCCCAAGCATCAACATCCGCAAATTCACAAGACATGCCTTCTTCGCGCATCTGCTTATAGCAATCGTCAGACATATATTCCTTGCATTCAGCCATAATAGCCTCGACAGAAATAGCCTTTTCCTTGTCCTCTACATCTTTCTTAAACTGACGTAGCGTCTCAAGCTCAGAATTTTGACCCATGATGATATTGTCTCTATCTTCAATGTCTTTTTCAAGCTGTGCAATACGAGCTTTCATATCATCAGCGGACATCTCCTGCTCTTCATCATGTTCATCATCATTGTGGTTATCGCATTCGTCACAATTTGGTTCTTCAGCCTTAACCTCAATCTCTGGCTCGGTCATTTCTTCTTTCTTTTCCTCAAGAGTGGATTCAGCCTCAACCTCGGTAGCGGCGAGTTCTTTAATCTCTTCCATTTTAGCCTCCTCCTTTCTTTCAGAATCATCATCAAGGTCTAACTTCTTATAGATAGCCTTAATTTTATTTACAACCTCAGTCTCATCATTCTGCTTTGCATATGCTAGTGCAGCACTCAGAGCATTTCGGTTATAGATGAATTTGTCACCATCAAGCATCATAACTGGGTACTTGAGGTGTTCAGATGGCGCATCTTTCCAACCATCTTCTACGAGTAGATATACAGATTTAACAAGTGTATCACGATTCTTAGCCTCCATGATTTTATCTCTCATAGCCGCCTTGTCGTAATCACCCCAATCAGCCGTAGACATGGCTTCTTTTGACTTGTCAATCTTATACGTTTTCTTTTCAGCCATTGACTGTTTCCTTTCTTCGACAAATTGCTTTAGATTAGATAGAGAATCAGATTTAGCAAAATAAGCATCCGCATCCTCAGTAGAGAATCGCACCATTTTAATATCTGCATCTGGGCAACTGCCGTTTATGGCTTTCCCAAGCACAGTTAATCCAAAGATATCTAGCGCTACTACCTTTCCTTCATCCTCATCTTTATCTGTTGTCACTGTCATTTCAACAGAGCTATTGCGAAGATTATCAAACTCAAAGATATTGTTTAATTCCTTACTATAGTGTTTGCTTACAACCGCATAAGCATATGCCTTGGTAATGCCATCTTCTTCAACAAACTCAATCTCTTGTTCGCGTGGAAAATAGCCATATTGAATTTCTGATGGTAGATGCGTAGTTGCATCTCCATTCTGAATTTTCGCCACAAGCATATTGCCAAGAATCGATTGAGCGTCGCGCCGTAACACATCATTACTAATATCTAACTGATGTGCATTTGGTTTAGTGCTTAAAAAACAACACTTAAACACAGTAAATTTATGCTCTGGGTAATTATCACACCATTCAGGATATTCAACAGCATCTTCAAGCTGAAATTTTACATCTTTCTGCAATCATCTTCCTCCTTTCTTCAAGGATGGTAATATATGGTTAATTGACATCTTGTGAATCAACACCAGTATAGTCAACAGACCACGTTTTCATTTCCTCAATAAGCCCCTTAGTATAATGATTCTTTTGCAACTTATTGACATAAATATCCTCAATCTGCAACATGTGCATCTTTTCATAATATGGTAATGTCTTGGTGTCCATATATCTATAGAACATATTCTTAATTTCACCACGACACGCCTCGGTTGTATATGCTACAGTTGCATCTAGCTTGTTCTCAATTCTCTTGAGCGTCGCTTTAAGGGTATTTTGCTTTATCTTATCATCTTGTTCACTCTGATATTTTTTTAGAGCATTCGCAATATATAGTTTAATAGGTTTGCAACACAGGGTAATAACCGCTGACAAAGAAAGGATTGCTCCTAAAATTGCGGCAATATTCTTGACTGTTTCCAATCATAGATTCCTCCTTTCTAGCGTATTATCCTTCTATTCCATTCTCTTTAAGCCATTTTAGCAATTTTGCGTTACGCTTATAATAATGCGCGTCATCATCTAGATATTTAGCTGAAAAACCAGCCTTATCAAGTTCCCATGCTAGGGCGCTATCTGCAATAAAATAATCTTCTGGATTCTTGGGGATTCCAAGGATAATCATTGATAATCCTCCAACCCAACAATGCCCCAACTATCAATATGACGGTCATATTCATCATATTCTGTTGACATTTGTTTGGCTTTATCATCCAATAGAATAATTTGTGCTACAACTTTATTCATGTCCTGCATAAGCTCTTGTAGCATAGCATTGGCGTTAAAATCTTTTTCTTCTTTTGCAATATAATACGTCTGCTTAATAACTTGATATAAGTCAAGCGTTTCTCTAAGCATAGTATCCATCATTTGCTCAAGATTGTCATATGTGCGCTTATCGCCGCGTGTCTCAGGATAATATGTGGTAATATTCCACTGATGCTTAAAGTCGCTCACAGTATCAGCCATAAGCGGCCAGAGATGCGCTAATTTATGATGGATAATATTTGCGGCATTTGGCATGGCAAATTTTACTTCCATCCAGCTGCAAATGCGGTCAAACGTGCGATTCAACTGGAAATACTGCCCAACTAAAATATCTAGGGCTTCACTTGTTCTTTCTGATAACATCATAATATTTCACCTTATTCTAATGAATCTCGGCTTGCTTCCCCAGATTCAGTCAGCGTGGTCGAATTTTCTCTGGGTCTACCACCTTCGTTATCTGAGCCACCCTTGGTTGTATTGGTATTTTTCAAAAGCTGTGTATATTTATCAATCCAACCTGTATATTTACTCTCAGCCATCATTGCTTCAAATACCTGCGGCTGATATCCAGATACAGATGCCCATGTTTGCATAGGTAAAACAATGCCAGAATCAGCCATTTTCTTTACTTTGTCAAATCGAGCCTCACGCTCAAATGGATAGTTAGACCCATCGAAGATGAATTTCCACTTATATTTCTTTGTTAATTGATTAACATAAAATTCTAGGAAATTGCTGAACTGTGGATATAGCGGCTTCATGGTTTGATACATGTCATTAAGACCAGCCTCAATCTCAGCATTAGACTGTCTATCAGAACTATAAATAACACGGCTAACACCAGAACCAACACCAGCTGATGTGGCTAGTTGCGTTGAATACATATCTGTATTCTTATCTTCAAACTGATAGAACTTGATATTCTCAAGTGGTATTGCGGCAAGTTTTGACAATGAGCCAAGACCAGCCTTCGCCTTCTGCATAAATCCACCTAGCGTCTTTGGGTCAATTGCGAACTGATTAGCCTTAGTGCCCGATTTAGCTGAATCAAACAGACGAATCTCACCAGCGAGGATAGCATAAGCTGACGCAATATCCTTGTTGTACTGCAACTGAGCAATATCGTCATTAGCAATTGCATTTTTTAAGAATGGTGCTAAGAAAGGCGTATTATTAAATGTACTTGGATTCCACTTAAATACCCATGCGCCATCGCTAGGTGATGTTTGCGTCCACATAGCATATGCACCATTTCGTCTATTTAATGGATTTGTAGGGCGATAATTTTTGAATGCTTCTTCCTCAGAGCCAAATACACGCTGATAATATTTCTTAAATGCTGGGTCAAACCCATTGATGTCTACACCAGCTTGCAGGAAATAGCTCATGTCAAAATCAAACAACATGCCTTTTTCCCAATACCCGGTAAGTAAACATCTATCTTGTGGCAAAATCTGTAGGGCGAATTTCATTCCTTTGTTGCCCCACTTTGTTTTTCTAAACCAAGTAAAATATGTTTCATGTGTCACAATCTGCGCCACAACTTTACTAAATTCAGCCTTATAGTCAAATTTGTTCAAAAAATCATATACGCGCCGCTTATCTTCTTGGTATGCGCTTGATTCATAATCACTCTGAGTAAAAGCATTGATACAAACAGGCTGTAGGTCAAATGACAGAGCATTGCAATATGCTTGTAGAGTTCTGGCAAATATCATATCCCAGAATTTCATATATTCCATATAGCCCTGAATTTGCTCTGAATTGTCTTTGTATTCAGCAAGCGCCTTGCGAATTTTATCAGAGCTAGGTGTTTCTGGATTATTATTCAAACTCTGTAATAATTGATTGCTCAACATTGGTGACCAAAAGCCAAACTGGTCATAAGCATATAATGCCTGTGCAAATTCCGTTACGGCTTGAGCCTGTTCAAATGTTACTAGCGGTTCTGCCAAATTTCGCCCTCCTTTCTTTGTTTTATTGTTTATATATTAGAGCAGTTAGATTATGGACTTTATTAACGTATGCCAAAGTTCATTGAGCTACTTGTCCTCCCTATCCGCTCGTTTTATATTTTTGAGTGTTTTTATTTTCAGCTTTTGATTAAACCTAAGTTGGAACTTGGAATATATCTACCACACAACCCTAATAGTACCTCCACGGCAACACGCCAACATAGTTTCCGCTTCATAGGCAAATATCAATATACTAATTGAATAGAATCAATATCAAACTCATCTTCTTGCAACTGCTGTTGCCATGCGTTTTCAATCAAATCGATAATATAATTTCCATACATAATAGTTACAATTCTATCCTTAGTACCTGTTCGCGGTTCTTCTAGTTTGATTTTATCTTGCTTTATAACCGTCTTTAGATTAACCGCCTCTATAACCATCATATCAGTTTGGCCATACGGCTCAAGTTGACTAACTAATTCTTCAGCGGTATATTGATAATATTCGCCGCTATCTGTTAGCTCGTTCTGATAGTCTTGCATAGAGATAAGGAATTTCATATTATTGGTTTCAAGCTGTTTTCGCAATGAAAGCCATCCAGTACTGTTTAATTCCGGTGTCGCAATAACAGGTATTAAGCAAGGCACTGCATTCTTATCAACCGTTCTACTATGATAATCGTCAACTTTGGCTTGAGATACTACTTGGTATTTATCAGCAAGCCCAAATCCACGAGAATCCCATCTTGAGCCTAAATCTGGCATACTTAATGGCTCTGTTAAATGGTTAAATATAACTTCGCCGCCACTTCTTCCATCAAATGCCGCATAATCAGCATTGTAGACCCACCATAAATATCTAAATCTATCAGATGCGCCGATTGTATCAGATGCGTCATGACCCTCTATATAATCAATATGTCGTTCAAATCTATTCTTTTTACTATTCCAATGCGCCGACATTAACGTAATAATAGTATTATCGTTCTTTGTACAACCAGTGGTATTCGCAAAAGCAATATCCATAGTCACCAATCGTATTTCATCCTCTTTCTTTTCTGGGAAATCCGGTTGTTCACCAGAAAAGAATTGTAATGCAGTAGGCGGACGGAAACACTGCTCAATGATTTGATTTTCTTTGAACTGCTTAATTGTAAAAAACGCATCTTCGTTCTCGCCTATTGCTTCATTAAGCATTTCCATTCTGAAATCTTGGTCGTTCATAGTGCGTTTCTTTTGACGATAATCGCCCCATGTTTTTAAGCCGTTCTCTATGTTATCAAAGAAATCAGACGCAAATACATTATATCTTGACTTTTTATCCATATAATATCCGGTCACACAATCTTTCCAAGTACGATACCACCACTGATATTTGTACTTAGAAGATGTCAGGTATATGCTCTTAGGCTCTTCAAGCCATCTTTTGTTATTTGAATACTTTGGATTATTAAGATAAAGTGGTTGTCTTGGAAACGCCATGCCTTCAAAAATTTGGTCGATTGCAGATTTTTTCATAACTGCCGCTTCATCATAAATAGTAAAATTAGAACGACTACGGCGGCTAGATTCAACAGGCGCTAATACACGAAGAACAGAGTTGTTAAGTGTATTCTCAATCCTATATCCATCACCCGGCTTAGTAATAACTAGCCATTGCTTTTCATAGCAATATCGCAAATAAGGAGAGAGTTTGTTTATCAGCTCCCTTTGAATCTTATCTTCAACAATAGCATTTGCTTGGTCTACGGTTGATGCAGTAACAACAATCCAGCAGTTCGGATAAAGCATGAGCTTACACATTGCTGCGCAAGCGGTAACAAACGTTTTCGCACCGCCACGACCCGCTCTCCAAAAGAACGTGTCACTAACACCAATTTCATGTATGGCATCACGCTGATACGGTTTCAACGATATACCAAGATGAAACTCTGTATATATATCCCAATTATAACGATATAATGTGTCCCAATCTATTACTCGTTCTTCTATCTCAACATCTATATTCTCATTACCAGATACCGTTCCGCGCAACTTGTCAGCCATATACGCCCTACGAAGTCCACCCATTTGAGAGCGCCCCATCACGCTTCCTCCTTGCTCACATCTGGATATTCGCGGGTGTTGCAAATTGCATTGCGTAAGCTACGCATCATCATAGCCTTTTCTTTTTCGTAACCAACTTTATCAAGAAATTCTTTTAATTCCTCACATTCAGCCGGTCTAGTTGATTCTATAATGGCAACTCGTTTCTCAAACGCTCTTTCAGCATCTGACTTCTGATTGCTCTTAAAATCATCAAGTTTAAGTAGTGACATAAGCATTTTAATCTGTGACTGTGTATCTTTAGTCACACCGTCTTTGTACTGCTCAAGCTCTAGCTTGCACAAGTCACGATAGCGCATTTCCATAGCGGTATCCATTTCAAAGACGCCAGATGTATAGCTATCAAACATATCATCTAGCCATTGACAGTCCTCATCTTCATAGTCACCGCCCCATTGCTTGCGCCATTTTGCTTTAAGCGCCACTTCATCAGTTTCGCCCTTAGCTACATCGCCCAAATCCTTGAAATTAGACAACTCCATATCGCTATCCCATACGCCTGTTAATTTATCAGGCGATGTTGATAAATATGTATGATACAACATAAATAGACTAGGCTTTTTACCTTTAGCCGCCTTTTCTAGTGTATCAAGACAAGCAGTATATTCAGCGCGTCTCATAGGAATACCAGTCTGCATACAAGTTGACCATAATGCCGCTCCTTGATCTTTTGTGGATTCAAGAGCTTGCTTATATAGCTCAGTTACACATGATTTACATGGTTTAATATATTCGCCCGTTCTGATTGGGCTTTTATAGAATTGGCTATCTTGCTTTTCCTTGCCGCAATATGGGCAAAACATATTCTCATTCCTTTCCATTCCGTTTATTTTCCTATAAATATGACAAAGCAGCCAAGATTGCTCTCAGCTGCTTCGTATTTGTCAAGGTACAATATTCAGTTAAACAACAGTTCCCATTGAGTTGGGCTTATTGTAGATATGAGCCAATTGGCTCCGATCACCTCCTTCTTTAATTATGCTTCGGATAAACCAGTGGATAATTCAAAAGAATAGTGACCTCCTTTCGGATATTCATAGCCGCCAATGAGTAGTAGCGACAGGCAGTTTCAGTATATACCTAGATACAAACATTTCGTTAAAGCTCTTGCTTATCAAGCGCAATCAAGCATCTAGCGCCACTCACTGTCATGTTTTATGTGAATATGGTGCAATGGGTCTTAGACAGCTGTATGCCTCGCCTTTGCATCCTTCTAGCAGCGATACGGTTTTCATTGTTGCCTTATGGTATACCGTAAACCTTCGATTAACGTCCACATATTGCCGAAAGACAACCCGGTTCTATGCTTCATACGCTCGTATAACACACCTGTTGCTATACGCCTATCGTCTATACCCACAATCTCTACATCAATACCCTACGTATAAACGCAAGGCTTCGAGAAAGGCAGGATGGATAGGATTTTGTCGGTTGAAAAACCCAGCTGGTGCAGGCACCTACCAGTGGAGCCGAGCCGACGCAGCTTGTGCTACAAGAGCCGCTATACACGACTCTGAAACCTCCTTGTACGCATGGTACATGAGATATATTCAACTCTGCTAGGTGGGTCAATCGCCCCACAAGCATGATTAACACAGCCGTAGCTATCACCTAGCAAAGAATGAATCAAAGATAAAATGTTTTACGCCATTCAGCACCATCTTCTGAATATGTAGTAAACATACAAGACGGTCTTGATGCCTTACGAATAGATTTAGCAAATCCATCAACTCCACATACTGAGCCAACGCGCCAACACAGCTTATCACCAAGCTCAGTAATACCAGCATTCTTCATTTCTTGTCTATGCAGATGTCCGACATAACATTCATCAATGTCAATATTGTATAAGTTCTCAAAATACCGCATTGTTTCAGCTACATCGCCGCCATCTCCATGATGAAGCATGATTGCATTGTTTTTAATATACTTAATAGCGCAATCTGTATAATTATCTACAGTAGTTCCATCTACTGACTTTAACCGTTCTTGTAGATACCATACAATGATTTTACCTAGATTTTCTTCCTCAAACTGTGGTTTAGATGTCAACGGGCGGCACACATCATGGTTGCCACCAACCATCACCACATTAACAGGAATTTCAAGCCGATCATGCAACTCAACAAACCAATCAGCTAGATATTCAGACAGCTTGATAACCGTATCAATAACCGGCTCTCTCAGCTTAGTCAGACTAGATGTGCGCAGAATATTCTCTACACAATCACCAAGCACGGCAACCGTAATGTCATCTAGCCAGATACAATTATCATCATTGCACATCTTATTGAGCAACCCATCAAGCCGCGCCCTCATAATGTCAAAATCGTACTTGTTTACAATTTCATTGTATGCACCCTTGATTTCATAGGTTGAGCCAGCATGAAGGTCAGAAATACAAAGAAGACCACTTACATTCATTTGCGGCAGCTTGTTAAACTGTCGAATGGTAAACGGTTCGAGGTTCTTAATTGACTCAGCAATCTTTTCTTGAATCAAGTCTGCTCTTGCATCAAGACGCTGATTCTGCACATACTGAATATTCTCGCTCTGTAATTTCTTACGTTCTTTCTCTAGTTCCTGTTTAGCCTCTTTAAGCTGTGATAGAATATTAGCGTCTTGTTCTTCAGATTCACAATCCTCTGCGCCATTTAACATATTGCGGACAAATACAGCACAACGACGTAGATATTCCTCTGACCAAACACCCCTATAATCTTCACCAAGACAACGTGCCGTCCATTCTTGCAAGTCAATTAACTTGCTATCTAACAGCTCAGTCGCTTGTCGTATCTTCTGTAGATTCATTCAATCTCTGTTCCTTTTCCTTCTTTTTTCGTTCATAATCTTCTTTTTTCTTATTGATTACATTGATAAAATCATCATAGCTCTGTTGTTTTGCTTGCTCAATGCGCTCATCTTGCATCTGCTTCAATGTTCTTTTTGCTGTTCGTTCAATTTCAGCTTGAGTTATCAGCTTGAGATCATTTGGAGTCAACTTACGTTCACGAACACGCTTGCGATATTTCTTTGTAACCCCTCGCCCATTGACGTTATTGATGAAGTCATCATTGCTTTTATATGTAATTTTGAACCACGCTGGGATTGTTCTCTCTACAAGATCGCCATTATCATCTTTTGCCATTCCTGTCCAAGACGGGACTTCTTTTAACTCAAACGTACCAACACCCGGCATTTGACATCTCCCATCAAAATGCAACATATGAACAATGGTGTCAACACAGGCTTGCCAATATTTTTTTACTGTCTCTGGCTTTGATTCGAGCAAACTAGCTGCATATTCATAAAATTGCTGATTTAGCTTATTATGTTCAGCCATCTTCTTCTGTTTCCTTCATGAATTTTGGATTATCAGGATAATTCTCTAACACCCAAGCGTCCCATTCTTCTTTAGAACATTTTTCTCCAAATGCTGTATTCATCTTAACATAACTAGCCATATGATATTCTGGCTTAAAGAACAACTTGAGAAATCCTTGTCTACTTGGATAGTACATACGCCGCTTTTGAAATCCGTTCCAATATTCACCAGCAGGACGAGGCGCAAACGGCTTAAACGTCAATACGCCAATATCTGGCAATGAATACTCAACACCGTGCTGTAGCGTCTCACGAATAATATCATGATAGTTCGTCAATATGACTTCAATAATCTTTTTGTCTACACCAGTGCGCCGAATCAGCTCTTTTTTCATATCAGCTTTACCAAGCCGAGGATATTTATTTTTATGCAATTATATCGTTCCTTTCCCTATTAGTCTACCACAATATATTGTGGTGAGTTTATTTTATCCATATATTTCCTACTGTTTTAACATATCCCCCGTGCGGACAGGTGGGGCTTCACGCGATTCAGTGCGGCGCTGATTATCTGCTTTCTTATAGCATTCCTCTGAACAATAATGTTGACATACATCGCGCGGCTTGAACCGCTTGCCGCAAATGGGGCAGATTGGATTAAGTTGCTCCGTATTGATTCTTAAATTCTCTACAATCGTCCAACCAAAACAAGCCCACAACATTTTCTTATTGCTTGATTTTTTGACTGTATATAAATAAGCCACCAAGCTATTAACCACAACATCTAGCGGCTCATTGCTATATTCCACTATGTCTTGTGCAATGCGGCGATATTTATACAAATCGTCCTCGTTGATATGCGGGTCATCGCCATAATCAAATCGGCGCTGATTCCATATCCACCAATTATACCGCTCGATGATTGATGAATTTTCTCTAGTAGTATAATCAACTGATTTATTTATAAGCATTGTCCAGTCGAATTTTCCTATCTTATTATTATAACGGATTCTGGAAGTAGGAATTTTTGCTGATATACGATTCATCGTAGAATTGTTGGGTGGCTCAACTTGAGTATCTGGGTCTTTGTCTTTGGCATATTGGAAGAAATTTGGAACACGGGCTTTTGTGTATTGCTTAATTTTGTTATTTATGTGCTTGGGTCGTTCTGGTAGCCATTGCGTTTTAGCGCAATCTATAACAGCATTGTTCTCGAAACAAAGCCATTTTACTACATCTAGTTCTTCTTGTGTTATTTCACCACTATTCCATATTTTTGTAATATTATTGCTAACCGGCCCGATATTACCCTTAGTATAAGCATTGACCATACCATTATACATACTGTCTGGATTTAATAAGCCGCCCTTAGCTTTTTTGAGATCGTATGCTAAAGGAACTATATCTTGCATATTTCGTTTGGCAACTGTAGACAAAGTACGGTCTTTGACTACAAGCGCCTTATCTCCGTCGCACATAGGAGTTACTGACTATATCATAGCCATGCGGTTTCCCGTTTAGGCTCGGTGCGCTTCAGGGATAGGAATTTCACCCATCCCCTACTCTACTCGGTTATTCTAAATCAACCCATACGGTCAATTTATACCCTTTCGATAGTCGATAGAGGTTTTGAATGAATGAATTATTTTATTTGGCTAAGATGCCAACCTTGATATCCTTGCCCACGCTTTAACTTGCTAATTACATTTTCTTTATTGCAAGTTGATTTTACAGCTCCATAATCAATAAGAAAATCAACCGCATCACGTTGGCAATCAAATTCCAAACAATATTCTACTTCATCGTTATACAATCTACATTTCATAGAATGTCCGTTTTGCCCTCTTGGACGAGACTGCTTTTCCTTGGCAAATTCAGGTTCAGTAGCATAACGTTTATGTAATGTGTCATTGCCATAGTTTGGATTATCCTTGCCAAACCGTCCCTTATACTTACCAGCTTTATGCGAATAAGCAATATTATCTTTATGACTTAACCATTCAAGATTCCACCAAGCAGGATTTGCACGATTAAAATCTTTGTGGTTTACTTCTGCGCCTTCAAACCACCCATCAACAAACTCTCGCGCAACTAATACATGAACATGAAGTGAGCGGAATGTCTTAGTACCGTCTGGCTTTAGACCACAAGCTGATACAACGGCATACCCATCACTATTATATCGCCACTCTCTATGTACCAACTCAAACTTACCATTTTGTGTGTAACAATCACCATTTTCATTTACTCTATATGTACAATGACAATAAATTCCTTCTTTATACATCTTTTCACCTCCTTATAATTTAATAATTCATTCATTCTATTTCCTACGGGGTTGCACTCACTTTCCCCGTTGCCATTTCTGACATGGCGCATTTACGCCTTCACACCGTTTTATATCCCTATGTTTCCATAGGGTTCGACTGCGACTAACTAATCGAACATTAAGTATCTGCTGATTAAATCATGACAACTAGTATATATACATTTAGTTCCGCCAAACCAATAATCAAGCTCTAAGCTGCGCCGATTTGTCCTGATTGCCCATTCCCGATATAGATGCGGCGAACGCAGACAAGCCAATGTTTCCTCATCTCGATATTGGTTTGTATATACATCGCCATCCGCAAGCAATCCTTGTGGATTCTGTTCACCTATGAACAGCCATTCACAGAATGCATATAGGTCAGGCGCTAAGAAAAGATATTTTCCATTTACTCTAAGTCGCCCACCCTTAGCTTGCTTAACTAAACTCTTTTTAGTCTGTTTCAGAATTTCTCGATTATATGAATCTTTGAACAATTCAGGATATATCAACAACGCCTCTTGCATAGCTGACTTATACCGGTTGTTCTCTGTTGCGCCAAGCAATCGCATAGTGACTTGATAATCCTTGCCAACATCATCAATCTCTTGCGCAGTCTTGGAGATAATGCGGTCGATCTCATTATCATTCATATCACTCAAGGTCTGAAGCATCTGATAGTTGATACGACTCTTTGGAATATATGGTTCTTCTATGTTGCAATAGCAAGCATTACATCCAAAATTTTTGAATCGCGCCTTATAGCAGTCCCACGAATCATAAAATTTCCATAGCTTGAATTGGCTCTTTGTGAATATATAGCGTATATCTTCTTCTATGATTTTATGCTCATTGCCATAAATATCTGTTACAGTTGCTTCCCCGCCACATTTCTCTTTGATAAACTTGTCAAATGGAAATGTAACAAGTAATCCCTTTACCCATGGCATACGCACCATTCTTGTTGTTTCATTAAGCATGATGCCGCATCCGTCCATATGGGGGATGACCGTCTCTGTCATTTCGCGACGAATCTCATATGACACCCCATCAATGTGATCAACTAACCCAGGAACAGCCGCCTCCCAATCATCGACAATAATAGACTTGTCAATGTCGAATCCATGCCATACGTCAGTTGCCGAGTTCATAAGCGCTAAATAGCTAAGGAACTTGTTCTGATTCATGCCTCCCCGTTCATTGATATCGTCTATTGTCAAGCCGCACATCAATTTTTGTTCAATACGCTTAAACGACGATTCTTTGACGAATACGGCCCTTTTTGTGCGGATTTGTCCTGCTGATGCAGTAAGGAACACATATTTTTCACCATTGTAGATGAACCCTTGATGAACTAGATTATTAAACACCTGAAAGAAAAATACGTTAACAATAAATAGCTCATCAGTTAACTTGAATGACTCGAGCCCTAAGCTGCGCGTTAAGTCAGATTCAAATAGATTAACAACCGTCTTATCGGTCACAGCATCTTGACGCAATTCTCTAGTTACATTTCGGCTTACTGCGTAATTGAGTAATTCAGATAGCCGCGACTTTTCTTTTTTAAGCAAACGATTTACAGATTTTACTTTCCAATCCAATTTACCTTCAAGCGATTTCTCCCATTCTTTACGTTCAGCAGACTTCTTTGGTTTATATATTTTTCTGTCCGATTGTTCACCAGACTTTTTCTTTTTCGGCTTATCAATGTCTGATAATCGCTTTCTCAAAGAATACAACCTTACAAGCCGATTATGTATCAATATCTCGTTGTCATCATAAAATGCACTGGTATCCACTGAATGCAAATAAATTTGCGTCTGTAGGCTCAAAAAATCACCTCTAATTCATTCTCTGAACTACCATATATCCAAAGCGCCCAATCGCGCTCAGTTGGCTCGTACTCATCATCCCATACTTCTGGTTCTGTATCTTCCGATACATACCAGTTATAGCTCATTTCGCTCCACAATTTCTTACCACCTCCTTGAGCTTAATGCTATTATACCATATATTTGATTATTTGTCAATACTAAAATTTATACTTGACAAAAATTGATTGATGTTATATAATCTCTTATATATTATACTATATATTACAGTATTTGTCAATAGTTAATTTATTCACAATTTATTAACATATAGTTTATAATACTGTAATATCTATATTCTATAATATCTATTAGTATATA